>Ga0136586_1000306_pt1 | contig 13116 bp, 10 predicted proteins | sample AntRauMFilla1562_FD_104926 | JGI IMG/M metagenome (GOLD analysis project Ga0136586, IMG submission 104926) | Saline lake microbial communities from Rauer Islands, Antarctica - Metagenome Filla 1 #562 | ecosystem: Environmental > Aquatic > Non-marine Saline and Alkaline > Saline | place... | reverse complement strand
CCGAAAAAGCTGAAGCGCCTTATGTGACCAACCGTTGGATCGGCGGCATGATGACAAACTTTTCTGAAATGAAAAAGCGAATGAATCGCCTAGAAGAACTTACCAACGAAAAAACTACTGGTGAACTAGATCGCAAGTACACCAAGAAAGAACGAGTAGTGATCGGGCGAGAAGCAGCCAAACTAGAGTTCAACTTCTTCGGTGTGTCGAAGCTTACCAAGCTGCCAGACATGCTCCTAGTAGTAGACCCACGACACGACCACATCGCTGTCACCGAAGCAGCCGAAAAGAGCATCCCAGTTATGGCTCTGACCAGTACCGATGGAGACACCAGTACGATCAAGTACCCAGTAGTTGCCAACGACGCACTACAAACTAGTATTGCCCTAGTGGTCAACGAGCTGACGGACGCCTACATGGAAGGAAAGGCAGCTTTTGTACCAGTTGAAAAGCCAGCTGCAACCAACACCCGACGCCGCACTGCCTAACCAGGCTTGAGGTATAATCAATCGATCTTTAGAATTTAAATTGTTATTTGTATGGAAATTAACCAAAGTCAACTAAAAGAACTACGAGACAAAACTGGTATCTCAGTGATGCAGTGTAAAAAAGCGCTCGAAGAAGCCGAAGGTGACATGGACAAAGCGGTCATTATTCTGAAGAAAAAGCGCAGCGAAGCGGCTGACAAAAAATCAGATCGTACCCTAGGTGCTGGCTCTGTCGGAGTATACACTCACAACACCAACGAAGTAGCAGCGATCGTACTGCTCGCATGCGAAACTGACTTTGTATCAAAGAATGAAGAGTTCATCGCCCTGGCGCGTGACATCGCCTTGCACGTGGCCGCTTCAAACCCGTCTGTGATCAGTCGAGAAGAGCTGGCAGCCGATGCGCTTGAAAAAGCTAAAGAAGTCTTTGCGCCTGAGCTCGAAGGCAAGCCAGAGGAAATGAAAGAAAAGATCATGGAAGGCAAGATTGCTTCGTACTTCAAAGACCAAGTATTGCTAGAGCAAGACTTCGTCAAGAATCCAGAGCAGACCATCGGCGAAATGGTATCAGGTGCCATCCAGAAATTTGGAGAGAACGTATCAATTGCCCAGATTTCACGGGTCTCACTCAAGTAAATTCATGTTGATACTGCCAGGCAGTATTCTAGCGCTAGCCACCCTGCTATTTGTAGGGATGGCTTTGCTCGTATATAAAGAACAGCAGGCAGGTAAGCGCAAGGTGCTTGGTCGTGTGCGCGGCTGGCTCGACCGCCGCGCTGATTCGGTCATCGCACTTTGCAAGCGCGCGTGGTCGACCATCACTATATCGTGTGTGTACCTAGTGCATCAGATCAGGCACGCTGCTGCTGCAGCTATTGCACCTCGCCCCCGCGCCCGCAAGCCAAAACCCAAGCTAGAATTTGAGCGCACCGACAACCACCTCAGCTCAATGCATGATCACAAGTCAGACACAGCGCTGAGTACCGCCCAAAAGAAAAAGCTGCGCAACAAAAAGCTAGAAGAAAGATTCTAAACGCTCACGCGTCATCAATACCTTATGGAGAAAATAAATCAAAAAACAGAAAACTATTCTGGAGATATTCCACGTACGCCGATGAAGTTTATTGCGTATACTTCGCAACCACAGAAATGGTGGGCAGCTTTTGCGTTTACAACCGCTGTATTGGCGCAATTGTTGGAGATAGTGGCGTTGTATGTGATTGCTAGATTTGTAGATGTGTTCTCTGCAGCAGAGGGGCTGGAAGCTCAACTAGAAGCGTTTTACTACTGGGGGCTGATCTTTCTGGCTGTAGTGTTAGTTGAACGTGTACTTTGGCGAGTCTCTGGTTTTGTAGGTATTAAATGGATTGTTGAGATGAACGCATACGGTTACAACACGCTGTTTGGTTATGCGGTCTCGCACAGTCATAATTATTTCAGTAGTCGGTTTGCCGGGGCTGTATCCAACAAAGTATCTAATGCGGTAGACGGTGCGACTCGTCTTTTAGAACGGCTGTTGTGGGGAATAATTCCCCAGATGATTTCTCTGCTGGTTGGAGTCTATGTGTTTTTCACCATACATTGGTTGATGGGAGCTGGATTCTTAACATTTCTCATTATGGTATTTGCTTTCAACGTCAAGTTCACACTCTGGCGGCGACCATACGTGGTGTCTTACGCCAAATCGTCTTCCAAAATGCGTGGTGAAGGAGTTGACTTAATGTCAAATATTGCTGCAGTCCGTCAGTATTCCCATCGTAGCAATGAGCTTGATCGACTTGGAAGTGCAATTGAAGACCGTGCTCGTAAAGACAAAAAACAATGGTTCTTAGGAGATTGGTTGATGGTTATCAATACGGTATTCGGACTGCTGGTAACTGCTGGAATTTTGTACGGTACCTATGTAATGGTTGGTCAAGGTGCTGTGACGACTGGTACCGTTGTACTGATCTTAACGGTACTTAGTCGGGTTGGATATGCCTTTACGCACATCGGCAATATGCTTAATGGATTTATCAGACTGTATGGTGAATCCGAAGAAGGTTTGAATAGTATTTTAGTCGATCACGAAATTGTCGATGAAATGGATGCTGCTGACTTGCGGGCTACTCGAGGCGGGATCAAATTCGATGAAGTGACCTTTGCGTACGAATCGCAAATTATCTTTGATAAACTTCAGCTCGATATCACACCAGGTCAGCGCATCGGCCTCGTTGGTCCTTCTGGAGCTGGTAAGTCGACCCTGGTGTCGCTCTTGCTGCGGCAACACGACATCAACGACGGAGCGATTTTGATCGATGATCAAAACATCGCCGAGGTCACTCAAGACTCGCTGCGGGCCAACATTGCGCTGGTGCCGCAAGAGCCGATGCTGTTCCATCGCTCAATTCGCGAGAACATCATGTATGGCAAGCCAGAGGCAACGCACGCCGAAATGGTGCAAGCGGCCGAGCGGGCGCAAGCGCGAGAATTTATCGAAGCCCTACCCGAGGGCTACGACACGCTGGTAGGCGAGCGCGGCGTGAAGCTCTCAGGTGGCCAAAAGCAGCGCGTGGCGATTGCCCGCGCAATGCTTAAGGAATCACCGATCTTAGTACTCGATGAGGCTACCTCGGCGCTTGATAGTGAAAGCGAGGTGGCGATTCAAAAGGCTCTCGAATCACTGATGGAAGGCAAGACCGTGATCGCGGTCGCACACCGACTGTCGACGCTACGGAAAATGGACCGCATCTTGGTGGTGGAAGCCGGAATGATTGTCGAAGATGGTACGCACGACGAGCTCGCGCAAGCCGGTGGCTTGTACGCGAAATTGTGGACGCATCAGGCAGGTGGGTTTTTGCAAGAATAAACAAAACTGTTGGACATCGGATGTCCAACAGTTATTGTGCACCTGTATCTGCGATACATAGTGGCCTCACTCGGTAATGACGATTCGACCTCTGGTCGAATCAACTGAAAATAAAAAAGCGTGATTACAAGTAAACTTGTCTTCACGCTTTTTTATTTTCAGTCTTCGCTGCGCTCGTCATCACTCTCGTATCGGAGCCACCTGTCAGATTCGAACTGACGACCTACTCATTACAAGTGAGTTGCTCTACCATCTGAGCTAAGGTGGCTTATTTAGTTTTCTATTTCTCGTCACTATTTTGTTACTTCGCACTTGTAATTATTACAAGTGGTTCGCAAGTCTCCCAGACTTACTCACCTCTCCCAACTAAGTTCAGGTGGCTTATTTCTGGTACGCGCCATTATGACTAAAAACGCACAAAAATGCAACCTTATGAGTTTAATAGGTATATTGTGCTTTATTTCCACCCAGAATAAAGCTATACTCGACGGTACAATATGTCTGATAATTCACATCTGTTGCCGTATGCCCGCCGGGTAGATTTTAAGGTTGCGCGTGCCAACGAGCTCACCGGTGCCGACCGGCGGCTGTATCGTTTTCTTGAGATCGTGCCTGGAGTGGCTGCGTGGGGGACGCTGCTGGGAATTGTGTGGGCATCTATCTACGCGTCTTTTTTTGCGGCGTACTTTATTATTGCCTTTGCGATTTATTGGGTACTGAAAACTATCTTTCTTTCCTACCACGTCCGGTACAACTGGAAACGCTTGCGACACCACATGGCGCTTGATTGGAGCCAGCTGATTTCTAAATTCAAGTACCAAGACCACTACCACTTGGTGATATTTCCATTTTACGAAGAGCCGCAAGAGATCATCGACGGCGCGCTCAAGGGTTTGATCGAGGCTAATTATGATCCCAAGAAGTTGCTGGTGGTACTGGCAGCTGAAGGGCGCGCGGGCGCAAATGCGATCAAGAAAGCTAAGCAAGCCGAGGAGCTGTACGGGTCACAGTTCGGTAGCTTCCAGGTCACTGTCCACCCATCTGACATTGTGGGGGAGATTGCAGGGAAGGGATCAAATGTGCACTTTGCACTACGCAGTGTGCACGATGATGTGATCGTACCGCGCCAGATCGACCACAAAAACATCCTCGTATCGATCTTTGATGTCGATACGGTGGTGTACCCAGATTATTTCAACTGTTTGATCTGGCACTTTATGACAGCCGAGAATCCATACAAAAGCGCATACCAGCCAGTGCCACTATTTACCAACAACCTCTGGGAAGCATCAGCCGTCGCGCGCGTGATGGCGATGTCCAGTACCTTTTGGCAGATGATTATGCAAGAGCGCCCAGACAAAGCGGCGACGTTTTCATCGCACTCCGTGAGCTATCAGGCACTGTACGAAATCGGCTATGGCCAAGCCAACGTGGTGAGTGAGGATTCACGGATCTACTGGAACTTGCTGCTGGCCAACGACGGATACTTTGATGTCGTGTCGTTGTCGTACCCAATCGCGATGGACGCAACTACAGCTGCAACCACGTGGGGCACAATCAAAAATATCTACAAGCAACACCGCCGCTGGACCTACGGGGTAGAAAACTGGTGCTACCTGGTCTACCACTTTACCAAGCACAAAGGCATCCCACTGCGCCGCCGCTGGTCTATCGCGCTGCAGCAAGGTGAGGGCTACTGGTCGCTGGTGACCAATCCCATCATGCTCTTTATCCTGGGGTGGACGCCGATCTTTCTGGGGTCACGGGAATTTCACGAGACGGTGCTGTCGTACGAGTTGCCGATTATGGTGCGTAACTTGCTGACAGTCGCAATGGTCGGACTGGTCTTTTCATCTATCATCTCGCTTTCACTCACACCACCTCGCCCAGAGGGACAGAGTCGGTTCAAGTACATCGTGATGGCGCTGCAGTGGATTATGGTGCCAATAACCATGATCGTCTTTAGTGCGATCCCTGGGCTCGACGCCCAGACACGACTGATGCTTGGTCGCTACATGGGATTCTGGGTCACACCCAAGCGTGTACAATAGTACGAGTAATACAACACAATCATATGCCAACAGAACCACAAATTACAGGAATGTCGTCTCGCCGTCGTGCGGTGTTTTTTTGGGGATTGGTATTGGTATTTCTGTTGGTACTGCCGTCGATGATTTTTTATACGGCTGGATATCGCATCAGCTTTGAAGACGACGTGACCTCAGTAGTTACCACGGGTGGAGTGTATATCTCCACCCAAAGTACCGATGTCGAGGTGTATCTCGACGAAGAACAGATCGAGCGACCGCGACTATTCAGGTCGGCTTACTATATTCAAAATATTGACTCGGGTATGCGCCGAGTAGTGGTGCAAGGCGAAGGGATTCAAACGTGGGTAAAGGAGCTAGCTGTCGACTCACACATCGTGACCGAAGCCTCGGCTTTCAACTTGCCTGCGATTCCACAATTACGCCCGGTGACAGAATTTCAAACCAGCACGGGTGCAGCAGTATTTACAGCCAGCTCTACACCGATAGAACTATTTGCTAACGCAACTACTAGTGAGCAATTCATAGTTGCTACCACTAGCGCAACCTCTACTCTCACGATGAATCCCGAGTATGAATTTGTAGTGAGTTTGTTTGGTACCACCAGCACCAGCTCAGTCTCAGTGTTTGCAGACCACGTGCGCGATTTGGATCGCTTCAGGTTTATGGGGCCAGATGAGCGAGCTGCGACTACCTCTACTACATCGCCCGCAATTATCGAATCAAACAACATGCAACTGGTCACTCGTGGCATGGAGCTCTACGCCTTGTGGCAAGGGCAAGACCAAGATGTGCCGTATTATTTCTGCGTCAGTAGCTCGAGTGCCGCTAGTACATCAGAGCGCTACGGCGCGCACGTGGCTGACGCGGTATTTGCCCAAGTAGGCACAACCACTGCCACTTCTACACTGGTACAGGTTAACGACAGACTGTGCCGCACGCAGATCAAGCTAGATCGCTTGCGTCAAGATGTATTCTTGTTTGATTTCTTCCCAGGATCATCAGACCTGGTACTTCTACAGCTAGAAGATGGATTATACGTCACCGAGATCGACGACCGAGCCTGGCAAAACACTCAGCTGCTGTATCCCGGTCGCGACCTGCGAGTAATCATCGAAAACGACGTGATTTACGTCAAGCAAGGTGATCAGTATTTTGAAGTCATCCCTGAAATTGAATCAACTTAACACCAGTGCTACACTAGCCACTATGCCAGAACCAATCGGACACCAACACCCACTGACCCAGATGATTGACGAGATCAATCATATTTTTGCTGATATCGGATTTACCTTTGCTGAAGGTCCAGAGGCCGAGACCGAGCACTACAACTTCGATCAGCTCAACGTCCCCAAAGACCATCCGTCGCGCGACATGCAGGATACGTTTTGGTTTAAGGATACTGACGTGTCCGAGCCAACTGTGCTGCGGACTCACACCAGTCCAGTCCAAGCAAGGTGGCTAGAGGAGTACGGTGCACCGTGCAAAATCATCGTACCTGGCAAAGTATTCCGCAACGAAACCACCGACGCCACGCACGAAGCGCAGTTTTATCAACTAGAAGGTTTGCATATTGATCAAGGGATTCACCTGGGGCACCTCAAGGGCACGCTTGAATATTTCTTTTCACAGTTTTTTAGCGGCAAAACCGAAGTACGATTCAGGCCGAGCTTCTTTCCGTTTGTCGAGCCTGGGGTCGAGGTCGATATGCGACTGCTCGAAGGCGACAGCAAGCTGGCAGGGAAGTGGATCGAGGTTATGGGGGCGGGAATGGTGCATCCTAATGTTCTTGCAGCCGCTGGAGTCGATGCCGAGAAGTACTCGGGCTACGCCTTTGGCATGGGGATCGATCGACTGGGAGTGATGAAATACGGGGTTGAAGATGTGCGCGATAATTATTCGGGTGACTTACGTTTTGTTAATCAATTCTAATTATGAATATTTGTTACGACTGGTTGAAAGATTATTTACACGCAGACCTGCCTGACACTGGCGAGGTCGAGCGGCTATTAACTGAGCACGCGTTTGAGATCGATGGTGTCGCGATGGTGGGCGACCACGCCGTGATCGATGTCGATGTACTACCCAACCGATCTAGTGACTGTCTGTGTCACCGCGGAATCGCACGCGAGCTGGCGACTATTCTGGGGACAAATTTACAATACGATCCACTTGCTCACACACCCTCACTTACACCTACCGACCAGATCAAAGTCACAATTTCTGACCCCGCTGCGTGCCCACGGTTTACTGCGTCACTTGTGACTGGGATCGAGGTCAAGGAATCACCAGGCTGGCTACAAGATCGCCTAGCGGCGCTCGGGCAGCGATCGATCAACAACGTTGTCGACGCTACCAACTACGTGATGTTCGCGATTGGGCAGCCTTTGCACGCTTATGATGCCGACTTGTTTCCGCAGGTCGACGGTCAATGGCAGTTTGGCGTGCGCTACGGAACGGCTGGTGAAATAGTCGAAATCCTACCCGAAGGCGGCGGTACCGAGCCAAGGCAGATCACATGTGAAGGCACCGAGCTACTGATCGTCGATCAATCAAGTAATACTCCAATTGGATTGGCTGGCGTAAAAGGCGGGCAGTTTGCTGCTGTGCACGCTGGCACCACTAATATCATCATCGAAGCGGCGCACTTTCACCCAACTATCACTCGCAAAACTGCACGCAGACTAGGGATCGTCATCGACGCTAGCAAGCGATTTGAAAACGAATGCTCGCGCGAGCTGCCTCCGTATGGGCAATTTGAAATCATCAAGTTGATAAAGGATATCGCGGGTGGTGAGTATGTCGGCACTATCGACGAGTACGTTGAGCGAAAAGCTAATCCTGAGGTTGAGGTACGAGTGAGAACAACCAACGCACTATTAGGGCTGAACTTGTCGCAGGCAGAAATCACGCAGATGATCGCACGCACTGGGTCAACGGTAGTCGAGCGAGAGCCAGGGTTACTTATCTGCACTGGCCCATGGGAGCGCACTGATCTTTTGATCGAGGTGGACTTTATCGAGGAGGTCGGTCGTTTGCATGGTTTATCTAATATTGTATCGGTGGTGCCAGAGAAAGGTGCTCAGCCAGCGGTCAATGTGCGCCAATATTACAGCGAGCAGATCCGCCACACGCTACTGGCACTTGGCTTTAGCGAAGTAATCACCTCATCATTCCAAAAGAAAGATCAGATCCAGCTGCACAATGCGCTCGCGAGCGACAAGAGCTACGTGCGCAGTACCTTGGCTAAAAACATGCACAACGTACTTGACCTCAACTTTACTCATACTGATTTGCTTGGAATCCGCAGTGTGCAAGCGTTTGAAATCGGCACGGTGTTCCAGAAGATTGAGGGTGGGGTAGGAGAACACCTTGCGCTAGCCATAGGAGTTCGCCAAAAAGGTAACGGCTACACACCCAAAGACGACGCACCACTACAGGTCGCGATCGACGCTGTGCAAGCAGCGCTGGGTGTTGATGTATTATTCACGATCGACAAAGGAGTCGCCGAGATTGATCTGTCACAAGTAATTGCAGCGCTACCAGTTCCAGAAGCCTACGACAACATGGTCACCAGAACAGCCGCGACCTACGCTCAGGTGTCAGCTTACCCAAGTGTCGCTCGTGATATTGCACTGTGGGTTTCAAATTCTCCGGGGGAGGATTTGAAACATGATGTGTCACATCTATTGCGAGCTGCCGCCAGCGACCTATGCGTGCGAATCGATCTATTCGATGAATTCACCAAAGACGGCAAAACCAGCTACGCGTTTCGGCTGGTATTCCAAAGTAAAGAAAAGACGCTCACCGATACCGAGGTGAGCGCCATAATGGATCGTGTGAACGCGACTGCAGAAGATCAAGGATGGGAAGTGCGGTAGCTTTTACCAATACCCATGATTGCGTCTTACTACCTGATGTACCCAAGGCTTACGGAGGGTTGTCTCTTGATCCTCTCAACAAATTCACAGTCTGGTGGTAAAGATCTGGTGTTGTCCGTATAGATTTTTGCTTTGGCTTGGCTTCCGCCCCAAAAACCACACACTAGATGGATTGTCACATCCTCGACCTGTCTCTTTGTTCTGACTTTCTTTTGTCCTTTTGTTTGAAAGTATTGTGGTGGCTGTGACCCGATTCTCATAATGACGAATCGCCTTTTATTTTTGGGTTGCATGGAACTTCCTCTTTGTTGCACAACGTTGTTCAACCCGCAAAATACTATAGTTTTCAACCTAGCACAAGCAACCTATCGAAGGGTTACCCTTCGATAGGTGTGCTAACATGATTGTGTATGGCTACTCGAACAATTGATTTAGTGCAAAACGAGTTTTATCACGTCTATAATCGCGGGGTAGATAAACGGATTATTTTTACTGAACCAGCGGATTATACACGGTTCGTGAACTTGTTGTATCTATGCAATGCTTCTCAGCCAGTTGATTATCGTCTGATACAAAATACACATGACAATGTTTTTGAGTTTGATCGTAGCGATACGCTGGTTTCGATCGGTGCTTACTGTCTGATGCCTAATCACTTCCATCTGCTACTTACACCAAAAACCGAAACCGGAGTAGCTACTTTTATGAACAAATTGAGTACCAGTTACACAATGTATTTCAATCGAAAACATGAGCGAAGTGGTTCACTATTCCAAGGAACATATAAAGCCAAGCATGCAACTAGCGACGAATATTTAAAGTATCTCTATTCATATATCCATCTTAATCCTATCGGTTCAGCTGATGATACAGAATCTTTCGTCCAAGCGCAGTTCGCTGCCAAGTATCATACCGCCGCAACCTATCAGTATTCGAGTTTGCCAGATTACCTGGGCGCCAGTCGACCAGAAGCTGACATCCTGTCGCCGATGGACTTCCCAGAATATTTTTCCAACAGTGCAGCTATGAAGAGCGAATTACTAGACTGGATAACGCTCAATATCGAAGGGTAACCCTTCGATATTTCCGCGTTTCGGTTGGTATTCCAATCACAAAATAAAACCCTCACCGACGAAGAAGTCGGGAGGGTAATGGACGCTGTTAATGCGTCAGTTGAGGAACATGGCTGGGAGGTGCGTTAAGCTTTAGCTGGCCACAAAAAAGTTTGAGATCCTTGATTTTGTGAATAGTAGACTGTCTGAGCAGCGAGAATATTCTCATCGTCATAAGGAATAGCATTTGTGATTTCAAGGGTAACCGTACCCTCTGTCGTTAACCAGCCAATTTGTTTATTTTTTGGTTCAGAGATTTCCCAGACCGCCATATGGCTGCCGACAGGTGTTGCAGGTATCATAACTTTCTCCTCAAGTTGCATTCAACCTGCAAAATACTATAGTTTTCAACAGAACACAAGTCTGAAATAGTGTTATAATAGCTGCATTATTTAACCTATTTACTATTCTGCATGGCTGACAAAAAACCACTCAAAAAAGACAATGGCTACGACGCTTCTTCTATTTCGGTCCTAGAGGGACTCGACCCAGTACGAAAGCGCCCTGGTATGTACATCGGGACTACTGGCCTTGATGGATTGCACCACTTGATTACAGAAGTCTTCGACAACTCGCGCGATGAGGCCATGGGGGGATTTGCTGACCGAGTGGAGATCACTTTGCTACCCGACAACTACATCAGGGTGGTCGACAACGGCCGCGGGATCCCAGTTGATAAGCACAAGCAATCAGGGCTATCAGCCCTTGAAACAATTTTGACTATTTTGCACGCTGGGGGAAAGTTCGGTGGGGAAGATTCTGGCTACAAGGTATCTGGCGGCTTGCACGGGGTGGGAGTGTCGGTGGTAAATGCTTTGTCGACCCACGTGGTAGCAGAGATTCACCGTGATGGTGGGTCGTTTATCCAAGAGTACAATGTTGGGGTACCTAAATATAAGGTAAAGAAAGTTGGAGCTAGTAAGGAAACGGGAACGGCCATCACGTTTCAAGCTGACCCAAGTATTTTCCCCGAAATCAAATACGACTACAAAAAAACCGTGAACCACTTGCGTCAACAGGCGTACTTGGTAAAAGCGATGCGAGTTACTGTTATTGACGCTCGAGAGATTGAGGAGATCAGCGGCAAGCAATACGTGTGGCAAGGTAAGCGATTTCTATCGGAGGATCACCTGCCCGTACCGCAGGAAACTTTTTACTTTGAGGGCGGGTTGCGCTCACTGGTTGCATTTAACAACTCGTACCAAAAGCCTGTCCACAAAAATATTTTCTACGTGGAGAAAAACGACGTCACACCAGAGGTGTTGTCGGTTGAAGTGGCACTGCAATACGTCGATGATATTTCGCCGCGGATCACCGCCTTTGCCAACAACATCTACAACCCCGAGCACGGTACGCACATCACTGGGTTCAAAACAGCGCTGACCCGCACGATGAACAACTACGCCAAAAAAGGTAACTTTTTCGCCGCCAAAGAAAAAGACGCTGGGTTTACTGGCGACGACGTACTAGAAGGGATCACGGCCGTAGTATCGGTCAAGATGCCTGAGATTCAGTTTGAAGGCCAGACCAAGGCCAAGCTGGGATCAGTCGAGGCGCGCGGCGCGGTTGAGAGTGTGTTTGCCGAAGCCTTTGCGACGTTCCTGGAGGAAAACCCCGACGACGCCAAAGCGATGATCAACAAGGTGATCTTTGCAGTAAAAGCTCGTAAGGCCGCCAAGGCCGCCAAGGATTCAGTACTTCGTAAGGGTGCTCTCGAAGGCATGTCGCTACCAGGTAAGCTGGCCGATTGCCAAAGTAAGCGGGCGGAGGATTCCGAGCTATTTATTGTAGAGGGAGACTCGGCCGGAGGGTCAGCCAAGATGGGGCGTGATCGCAAGACGCAAGCGATCTTGCCGCTGCGCGGCAAGATCCTGAATGTCGAGCGCGCACGAATCGACAAAATGCTTGCCAGTGAGCAGATCAAAAACCTCGTCATCGCACTTGGTACCGCGATTGGTGATGTGTTTGATGTATCGAAGCTGCGCTATCACAAAATCATCATCGCGACCGACGCCGACGTAGACGGATCGCATATCCGTACCTTGCTACTCACACTCTTTTACCGCTATTTCCGGCCGCTGATCGACGAGGGGTACGTGTACATTGCGATGCCGCCACTGTACAAAATCCAGAAGGGTAAAGACACGCGCTATGCTTATACTGAAGATGAAAAGTTTGTCATCTTGAAAGATATGGGAGAGGAAGTCTCAGATGAGATCGATGAAAGTAATGAAGACGGTGATGAAGATGAAGATGAAAGTGAGACTGTAACCAAGAAAGGCGGAAAGGTTCGCATCCAGCGTTACAAGGGATTGGGTGAAATGAACGCCGACGAGCTGGGTGAGACCACCATGAACATCAACAACCGAATCCTTAAGCAAGTGACGATCGAGGACGGCCTGGCGGCCGATAAGGTGTTCGATATCCTCATGGGGACTGATGTACCAAGCCGCAAGTCATTTATCCAAAACAACGCTCGAACTGCCAACCTAGATATCTAAAACTAGCTCAACATAATAAAACGCCGCGGCAATGTACCGCGGCGTTTTATTGTTTACTTAATTTGTCTATCGACTAAAACCAACTGATTGGGTAAATGAGTTATTTCGCGTGTTACGGTCGGTGGCTTCTAGTACCTTGACCTCAAACTTGTGCAAGGCTGATCCTCCAGCAGGGAAGCCAATAGTTAGGATTGCTCGCTCATTGGGCTTGAGGGCGACTTGGGTGGGAGACTGGTAT
>Ga0136586_1000302_pt1 | contig 13153 bp, 12 predicted proteins | sample AntRauMFilla1562_FD_104926 | JGI IMG/M metagenome (GOLD analysis project Ga0136586, IMG submission 104926) | Saline lake microbial communities from Rauer Islands, Antarctica - Metagenome Filla 1 #562 | ecosystem: Environmental > Aquatic > Non-marine Saline and Alkaline > Saline | place... | reverse complement strand
CTAAGGTTCATGCCGCCCTGCCGCCCGGCGGGCGCATCATCGTATCGGAACCGATGTCGGGCGGTGCGCATCCGACACGCGCAGGCGATGCCTATTTCGCCCTTTATTGTATGGCGATGCGCACTGGAACCGTGCGCAGTGCCGCGCGCATCACCACCCTGCTTTCCGAGGCCGGATTTGGCCGTATCGCAGAGCGGCGGACCGATCGACCGTTCATCACCAGTGTGGTCACCGGCGAAAAAAGCTGAAGTGTCAGCTTTAGACTGTCCATTATTATTGACATACCAAAGTGTCAGGTTAAACTGACACATAAGAAATCGCTGTGTCAGGATTCTCTGACAGAATCTGGGCGATCGATCAGAGGGATCTCACTGTGCAAGCAACTGCTGTCATACTCGAAGGGCCCCGCAAGCTGGGACTTGGCGACGTGACTCTGACAGGTCCGTCTGATGGCGATCTGGTCGTAGATGTGCGGTATTCTGGTATCTCGACGGGTACGGAAAAGCTGTTCTGGACGGGAAACATGCCGCCGTTCCCCGGCATGGGGTATCCGTTGGTCCCCGGGTACGAGGCGGCGGGCGAAGTCGTTTCCGCAGCCAAGGGAACAGGGTTTGCCCCCGGCGACATGGTGTTTGTGCCCGGCGCGAATTGTTACGGTGACATCAAGGGCCTGTTCGGCGGCGCGTCGCAGCGTCTGGTGACGGCGGCGAACCGGGTTGTGCGGATTGACGGCGCGCTTGGTGCCGAAGGCGCGTTGCTGGCCCTGGCCGCGACTGCGCGGCATGCGATGGCGGGCATGGACAAGAAATTGCCCGATCTGATCGTGGGCCATGGTGTTTTTGGTCGCCTGTTGGCGCGGCTGACCATTGCGGCGGGTGGCCCTGCGCCGACCGTCTGGGAAATCAACGCGGATCGTTCGCAGGGGGCCACTGGATACCAAGTCCTGCATCCCGATGCGGATGAGCGCCGCGATTATACCTGCATCTATGATGCGACGGGTGACGCTCGCCTGCTTGATACGTTGATCGGTCGCCTGAAGAAGGGCGGAGAGATCGTGTTGGCCGGGTTCTATCCTGAACCACTTTCCTTTGCCTTTCCACCTGCCTTCATGCGTGAAGCACGGTTCCGCATCGCCGCTGAATGGACGCGCGATGACCTGATCGCCACCCGCGATCTGATCGACCACGGTGCGCTGAACCTTCACGGGTTGATCACGCATACCGTCCCCGCAAGCCAGGCCACAGACGCATATAAGACTGCGTTTGAAGATCCCGCCTGCCTGAAAATGATACTGAACTGGGAGAACGCCGCATGAGCCTCGATACACCCCCGAACCTCAAAGACTATAACCAGGCATTGCGCGACGAAGCCGCAGAGCCGACAATGGAAGTGCCGCAGGGCGCCCCCACCAAGAAGACGCAGATCATCGCGATCTATGGCAAGGGCGGCATCGGCAAATCCTTCACGCTGGCCAATCTCAGCCACATGATGGCCGAACAGGGCAAGCGCGTGCTGTTGATCGGGTGTGATCCAAAGTCCGACACCACCAGCCTACTGTTTGGCGGCAAGGCCTGCCCGACGATCATCGAAACCTCGTCGAAGAAGAAGCTGTCGGGTGAAGAGGTCAAAATCGGCGATGTCTGCTTCAAGCGTGGCGGCGTGTTCGCCATGGAGCTTGGTGGGCCCGAGGTCGGTCGCGGTTGCGGCGGGCGCGGCATCATCCACGGGTTCGAGCTGCTGGAAAAGCTGGGCTTCCATGATTGGGATTTCGACTATGTCCTGCTCGACTTCTTGGGCGACGTGGTTTGCGGCGGCTTTGGTCTGCCCATTGCACGCGACATGGCGCAAAAGGTGATCCTGGTCGCGTCGAATGATCTGCAGTCGCTTTATGTCGCCAACAACGTCTGCTCGGCGGTGGAATATTTCCGCAAGATGGGCGGCAATGTCGGTGTCGCGGGTCTGGTCATCAACAAGGACGACGGTTCGGGTGAGGCGCAGGCCTTTGCCAAAACGGTCGGCATCCCGGTTCTGGCCTCCATCCCGCAGAATGATGATCTGCGCAAGAAATCAGCGAATTACCAGATCGTCGGCACTGCCCAAAGCGAGTGGGGCAGCCTGTTTGCAGAGCTTGGCGACAACGTCGCAATTGCGCCGCCGATGCGCCCGACCGCGCTGAACCAGGACGGGTTGCTGGCACTGTTCGACAGCAAGGACACCGGCGGCGACTATGTGCTGGTTCCGGCCACCGACATGGACATGCGCGGCAAGAACGCGAAGCCATTGAAATCCCTTGAAGTTATCTACGACGAGGCATGATCTGATGAATGAGGAAATCAAATACGACGACGCAGCCCAAGCCGAGGTGATCCAGGGCGAAGGTCGGGCCGAACCTGTACCGCAAATCGGTGGTGGTGACGGCACGGGTTGCCACGGTGGTGCCGGTGAAATGGAGAGGGCTGCCCGCGCTGCGGGAAAATCCGACATTCTTGACCAATATGCCAAGGATTATCCGCAAGGGCCGCATGACAAGCCACAATCGATGTGCCCTGCGTTCGGGTCGCTTCGGGTCGGCCTTCGTATGCGGCGCACGGCGACGGTTCTGTCCGGTTCGGCCTGCTGTGTATATGGCCTAACGTTCGTGTCGCATTTCTATGGTGCGCGCCGTTCGGTCGGTTATGTCCCCTTCAATTCCGAAACGCTTGTCACCGGCAAGCTGTTCGAGGACATCCGCGAAGCCGTGCACGACATGGCCGACCCCGAACGCTACGATTGTATCATCGTCACGAACCTTTGTGTGCCAACGGCAAGCGGTGTGCCGCTGAGGCTTTTGCCAAGCGAAATCAACGGTGTCCGCATTGTCGGCATTGATGTTCCCGGTTTTGGGATACCCACACATGCCGAGGCCAAGGATGTCCTGGCCGGCGCCATGCTCAACTATGCCCGACGGGAGGTAGAGGCCGGTCCCGTGCAATCCCCTGTTTCGGGTAAATCAGACCGTCCGACAGTGACTTTGTTGGGCGAAATGTTCCCTGCAGACCCTTTGGGTATTGGAGGGATGCTCGCGCCGCTCGGTCTGGCGGCGGGTCCGGTCGTTCCCTGCCGTGAGTGGCGCGAGCTATATTCTGCGTTGGATAGCGGCGTTGTCGCCGCCATCCACCCGTTCTATACCGCCGCAATCCGCGAGTTTCAGGCCGCTGGCCGCAAGATCGTGGGTTCCGCGCCGGTCGGTCATGACGGCACGGCTGCGTGGCTGCAAAATATCGGTGAGGCTTATGGCGTTTCGGCGGACAAGATTGCCGCCGCGCAAAACACCTTCTTGCCTGCGATCAGGGGGGCTTTGGCTGCCACGCCGATCAACGGCACGATCACATTGTCGGGCTATGAGGGCTCGGAGCTGCTGGTCGCGCGCCTGTTGATCGAAAGTGGTGCGAAAGTGCCATATGTCGGCACCGCCTGCCCCAAGACGGAATGGGCTGCCGCAGATGTGGAATGGCTTGAAGCGCATGGTGCAAAGGTCAAATTCCGCGCCTCGCTTGAGGATGATTGCGCCGCGATGGAAGCGATACAGCCGGATCTTGCCATTGGCACGACGCCCGTTGTGCAAAAGGGCAAAGAGCTTGGAATCCCCTCGCTTTACTTCACCAATCTGATCTCTGCGCGTCCCTTGATGGGGCCGATGGGGGCAGGCAGCCTGCAAGAGGTTGTCAACGCCGCCATGGGCAACAAGGACCGCATGAACCACATGAAGGCCTTCTTCGAGGGCGTCGGCGAAGGCGATACGGCGGGTATCTGGGAAAAATCCCCGAACCTCCGCCCCGATTTCCGCGCCGCATATCAGAAGAAGCTGGACAAGCAGGCGCGTGCCGCAAAAGCGCAGGAGATGATTTGATGCTTATCCAGGATCATGATCGCGCCGGTGGCTATTGGGGGGCTGTTTACGCCTTTACCGCCGTCAAGGGATTGCAGGTCGTCATCGACGGCCCGGTCGGATGTGAAAACCTGCCGGTGACATCGGTGTTGCATTATACCGACGGGCTTCCGCCGCATGAATTGCCGATTGTGGTGACGGGCCTTGGCGAAGAAGAGCTTGGCCGCGACGGGACCGAGGGTGCCATGCGGCGCGCTTGGGAGGCGCTGGATCCAGCACTGCCTTCGGTCGTGGTGACAGGCTCCATCTCCGAGATGATTGGAGGTGGCGTAACGCCCATGGGCACCAACATTCAACGTTTTCTGCCGCGCACGATCGATGAAGACCAATGGGAAACCGCCGACCGTGCGATGACCTGGATTTTCACCGAGTTTGGAATGACCAAGGGCCGGATGCCGCCCGAGAAGAAGCGCGAAGAAGGGTCCGCCCCCCGCGTCAACATTCTTGGGCCAATGTACGGCACCTTCAACATGCCATCCGACCTTCATGAAATCCGTCGCCTGGTCGAAGGGATCGGGGCCGAGGTCAACATGGTGATGCCGCTGGGCAGCCATCTGGCAGAGATGCGGAACCTTGTGAATGCGGATGTGAACATCTGCATGTATCGTGAATTCGGGCGCGGGCTTTGCGAAGTGCTGTCCAAGCCGTATCTGCAAGCACCCATCGGCGTGGAAAGCACAACGAAGTTCCTGCGCATGCTGGGCGAGATGACGGGCTTGGACCCCGAGCCGTTCATCGAGCAGGAAAAGCATTCCACGATCAAGCCGGTCTGGGATCTCTGGCGTTCGGTCACGCAGGATTTCTTTGCGACGGCCAGCTTCGGCATCGTGGCGAATGAAACCTACGCGCGCGGTGTGCGCCAGTTTTTGGAAACCGACCTTGGCCTGCCCTGTGCCTTTGCGGTGGCGCGCGTTGCTCGCAAGAAAACGAATAATGACGAAGTCCGCGCAATGGTCGGCTCCAAACGGCCACTCGTGCTGATGGGATCGATCAACGAGAAGATGTATCTGGCAGAAATGTCGGGGGGTCACGGGCCGCGGCCTGTGTTCATCCCTGCAAGTTTCCCCGGCGCCGCCATCCGGCGTGCGACGGGCACCCCGTTCATGGGCTATGCCGGCGCCACCTGCATGTTGCAGGAAGTGTGCAACGGGTTGTTCGATGCGTTGTTCCACATTCTGCCTCTGGGCACCGATATGGATAGTGCCGATGCAACGCCGACAACGCTGCGCCGCGACTTCCCCTGGGATGACGACGCACAGATGCTTTTGGACCGGATCGTTTCTGAACATCCGATCCTCACCCGAATTTCCGCCGCGAAAACCCTGCGTGACGCCGCCGAAAAGGCCGCGTTGAGCCAAGGGGATGAGCGTGTGGTCCGCGAGACGGTGGCGGCACTTTCACCGAAGACATTCGAGACAACCAACGGAAGGAGCACTTGATGGCTGACTTCACTTCAAACACCCCGATCACGGGACGGAGCAAACCGCTCAAGACCGAATTCATGATCTACTTCGCGATCATCTTTCTGGCGACGCTGCCACTGGCAACGATCACTTGGGCGCTGGCCGCATTGCGGTCGGGCAGCCTGACCAGCAAGGGGCCGATCGCGCGGGCCTGGACGCAAGCGCGCATCATTACACCGATGATCTTTTCGGCGTAGAAATTCAGAGCCGATCCCGCACGACAGAGCCTGTTTAAATTCAGGTGTGCAGGACCGGACCACGAGATTATCGGCGCGATGCGTTGCGCCGATACAGAGTTCGCCAAAGATGGGGAAACCCGCTGGAGGTGGAAAATCGGAGAGGTAATGAGACCTTTCCGGGCCTGGCCGCAGGGTTTGCGGCACAGTCTAACGTTCCGGAGGAAAGTTAATGGCTGATAATACTGACCTGAGCTTTACAGGTCTTACCGACGAACAAGCGCAAGAGCTGCACTCGGTCTACGTGAGCGGGCTCACGTTGTTCGCCGCTGTGGCAATCGTCGCCCATATTGCGACGTACATCTGGGCACCCTGGTTCTGAGGAAGGAATAAGACATGTCTAAGTTCTATAAAATCTGGCTGATCTTTGACCCTCGGCGCGTTTTCGTGGCGCAGGGTGTGTTCCTCTTCCTGTTGGCGGCAATGATCCACCTGGTGGTTCTGTCGTCTGGCATGAACTGGTTCGATACGGCCGCCATGAACATGGGCTTTGGCAACTAAGCCATCGCCTTGTGCTTGACGGAAAAGATAAAATTGCTGCGGGCAGGGCGCCCGTTCTGCCCGCAGCCATAAACCATATTCACTGACGGCTTCCGACGCAACGCGAGACAGCCGCCAAACGCGGAGACAAACGCATGGCTTTGCTAAGTTTCGAGAAAAAGTATCGCGTCCGCGGAGGGACGCTGATCGGCGGCGATTTGTTCGATTTCTGGGTCGGCCCGTTCTATGTGGGCTTTTTCGGGGTCACGACAGCCTTTTTCGCCTTGCTGGGAACAATCCTGATCTTCTGGGGGGCTGCCATGGATGGCAACTGGAACCCTTGGACAATCAACATCGCCCCCCCTGACCTGAGTTACGGGCTGGGCTTTGCACCGCTGATGGAAGGCGGGCTTTGGCAGATCATCACGTTCTGCGCGGTCGGCGCATTCGTCAGCTGGGCGCTGCGTGAGGTCGAGATTTGCCGCAAGCTGGGGATCGGGTATCATGTGCCCTTCGCCTTCAGCTTTGCGATTTTGGCTTATATCACGCTGGTGATCTTTCGGCCGCTGTTGATGGGGGCTTGGGGACATGGTTTCCCCTATGGCATCTTCAGCCACCTCGATTGGGTGAGCAACACCGGCTATGCCTATCTGCATTTCCATTACAATCCGGCCCATATGATCGCGGTGACTTTCTTCTTCACCACGACGCTGGCGCTGGCGCTGCATGGCGGTCTGATCCTGTCGGCGGCGAACCCGGAAAAGGGTGAAGAGGCGAAGTCGCCTGATCACGAAGACACCTTCTTCCGCGATTTCATCGGCTATTCGATCGGCACCCTGGGCATTCACCGTCTGGGCCTTCTTCTGGCGCTGAACGCGGGATTCTGGAGCGCGGTCTGTATCATCATCTCTGGTCCCGTCTGGACCGGCGGCTGGCCGGAATGGTGGAACTGGTGGCTGGAAATGCCGATCTGGCCGAGCCAGGGGATCATCTATGACCCCAATGCGCTGGAAACCATCGGCACCAATGCATCCGCTCTGACAGGGGGAAACTGAGCCATGGCTTATTTTGAATATCAGAACATCTTCACCCAGGTTCAGGTGCAGGGTGAGCCCGAGATGGGCATGGATAACGAAAACAACATGGGCGCTGAACGGTCCAAGGGGGCCAGTTTCTCGACCCTCGTTGGCTGGATCGGGAATGCGCAGCTTGGCCCAATCTATCTGGGTTGGGCGGGCACGATCAGTCTGGCGACCGGTCTGGTCTGGTTCAACATCGTTGGCTTCAACATGCTGTCACAGGTTGGCTGGAACATTCCGGAGTTCATCCGGCAGTTGTTCTGGCTGTCGCTTGAGCCGCCGGGGCCGGAACATGGCCTGCGGATGCCTCCGCTGAATGATGGCGGGTGGTTCATCATCGCGGGCTTCTTCCTGCTGGTCAGTGTGATGAGCTGGTGGCTGCGGACATATCTGCTGGCCGTGCAGCACAAGATGGGCAAGCATATCGCATGGGCATTTCTGGCCGCGATCTGGTTGTTCCTGGTGCTGGGCCTGTTCCGTCCGATCATGATGGGATCATGGAGCGAGGCGGTGCCTTACGGTATCTTCCCGCACCTGGATTGGACGGCGGCGTTCAGCATCCGTTACGGGAACCTCTACTACAACCCGTTCCACTGCCTGAGCATCGTGTTCCTTTACGGTTCGGTCCTGCTGTTTGCGATGCACGCCGCAACCATCCTGTCGGTCAGCCGTTTCGGCGGCGACCGGGAGCTGGAGCAGATTTACGATCGCGGCACTGCATCTGAGCGCGCCGCCCTGTTCTGGCGCTGGACCATGGGCTTCAACGCCACGATGGAAGGCATTCACCGTTGGGCCTGGTGGTTCGCGGTTCTGACCCCCGTCACTGGCGGGATCGGCATTCTGCTTACTGGAACCGTGGTTGATAACTGGTTCATCTGGGCCATCGAACACAACTTCGCCCCCGATTACCTGGCACCCTATGGCTATGAGGCCTTTGGTACCTACGGTGACTTCGGTGGTATCGGTCAGGGAGGGAACTAAGCCATGTTGCCTAAGTGGTTTGACGACTGGAACTTCAAGAATCCCACGAATGTCTTCGGCCCCGCCATTTTGGTGGGGGCCGCAGGGGGGGCGGTGTTTGTCGCAGCAATGTTGGTGGCGTTCGGGCAACCCTTCGCAACCCAAAGCCAGCAGACCGGCCCGCGCGGAACGGGGATGTCGGTGCCCGAGTTCACCATGGACCTGGCCGCCGGTGATCCGACGGTCGCAGGGTTCTTCACCTCGGAACCCGTGGTGCCGCGACCCGGCGATCAGCTGGCGGGTGCGGCCTATCCCGATGTCATCCCCGACCTGGCCAATCTGACGGTCGCCAATTATGATCGGCTGGTCGATGCGATGCAGGAATGGACCGGCATTCCGACGCTGTTCGAGGGCGAGGAGAATTATCAGTGGGTTGTGGCCCGACGGATGATTCAGATGACCCAGAACATCAACGAAAACTGGGTGGGCCATGTTCAGGCCAACGCAGAGGTCGGTGTGACCTGTTACACCTGCCACCGTGGACAGGCCGTGCCCAACAACATCTGGTTCAGGATCAGCCCGGTCAACGAGAACGTGGCAGGCTGGTCGGCGAACCAGAACCGGGTGACGATGGTGTCGAATTACACCTCATTGCCATCCGATTACCTGGAGACCTATCTGCTACCCGATGCCGACGGGAATTATGCACAGATTGCCGTGCATGATCTGGAAAGCCGTGTGCAGCAGCAACCCGGCGATCCGCTGACACAGCAGGCCGAGCGGACCTATGCGTTCATGAATTACTTCTCCAATTCGTTGGGGGTGAACTGCGTATTCTGCCACAATACCCGCGCCTTCTACGATCCCGGTCAGGTCACGCCCCAATGGGCCACGGCCAGCCTGGGCATCATCATGGTGCAGGAATTGAACCTTGATTATCTGATGCCGCTTCGGGATGTCTATCCGCCCGAACGTCTGGGGCCTGTCTATGCGGATGCGCCGATGGCCGCCTGCCGGACCTGCCACCAAGGGTATCAGCAGCCGCTTCAGGGGCTGAACGTGATCGCCAACTGGCCCGAGCTTGCCACCACATCGGGCGAGCCTGATTACAGCGCGTTCCAGTAACGCGCGCCTGCGGCCAAACGATATCGACACCGGGCGGCATGCTTCGCCCGGTGTCACCCCCAGGCCCCGCGCAGCATTTGCGCAACCGGCCTGGCACCGCGGCGCGGTTCAGACCCAGGCTGCGGCACTTTTCCTGACACGGGTTCGGGAGGGCCCTGCCAATGACTGATCGACCGACCACCCCCATTCTTGACCGTGTGCAGTCGCCCGCCGACCTGCGCCGGATGACAGACGCCGAGTTGACCACCTGTGCTGACGAGCTGCGCGCCGAGACGATTTCTGTTGTGTCCGAGACCGGCGGCCATCTGGGATCGAGCCTTGGTGTCGTGGAGTTGACCGTGGCGATCCATGCGGTGTTCAACACCCCCTATGACAAGCTGATCTGGGATGTGGGGCACCAGTGTTACCCTCACAAGATCGTCACGAAACGGCGCGACAGGATCAGAACCTTGCGCCAGAAGGACGGGTTGAGCGGCTTCACCAAACGCGCGGAATCCGATTACGACCCGTTCGGGGCGGCCCACAGCTCCACCAGCATTTCCGCCGCACTCGGGTTTACCATGGCGCGCGAGCTGGGCGAGGCCACGGGCGATGCGATCGCGGTGATCGGTGATGGGTCGATCAGTGCGGGCATGGCCTATGAGGCGCTGAACAATGCGGGGTCCGAGGGGCGCCGTCTGTTCGTGATCCTGAACGATAATGACATGAGCATCGCGCCGCCTGTGGGGGCGATGTCGAAATACCTGTCGGGGCTGAACGGGAAATCGCCGCTGCATGCACTGAAGGATATTGCCGATGGCGTGGCGGCGCATCTGCCGGGGCCATTTCGGGCGGGTGCCGAACGGGCGCGGGAACTGGTGACGGGGCATCAGCCATCGGCGACCTTGTTCGAGCATCTGGGGTTTGAATATATCGGCCCGGTCGATGGGCATGACATGCCACAGCTTTTGTCGGTGTTGCGCGCGGCCAAGGCGCGGGCCACCGGGCCGGTGCTGATCCATGCCATTACCGTCAAGGGCAAGGGATATGCCCCCGCCGAAGGTGCGGATGATTGTTACCACGGGGTCGCGAAATTCGACCCTAAAACTGGGGTTCAGGCGAAATCCACCCCCAATGCGCCCAGTTATACCGCCGTGTTCGGCAATACCCTGTTGGCCGAGGCGCAGCGCGACAACCGCGTCGTCGCGGTGACGGCGGCGATGCCAGGCGGCACCGGGTTGAACGTGATGCAAAAGGCGATGCCGTCGCGCGTATTCGATGTGGGTATCGCGGAACAGCATGCGGTGACGTTTTCAGCCGGGCTGGCGGCAGGGGGCCTCAAGCCATTCTGCGCGATCTATTCCAGTTTCCTGCAGCGCGGATATGACCAGATCGTGCATGATGTGGCGCTGCAGAATCTTCCGGTGCGTTTCATGATCGACCGGGCGGGTCTGGTGGGTGCCGATGGGCCGACCCATGCAGGTGCGTTCGATGTGGGCTACCTAGCGATGCTGCCGAACATGACGGTCATGGCCTGCGCCGACGAGGCGGAGCTGGTTCACATGATGGCGACGTGCGTGGCCCATGACAGCGGCCCCATCGCCCTGCGCTATCCGCGCGGCGAGGGGACGGGTGTGGCGATGCCGGAACAGGGCGAGGTGCTGGAGATCGGCAAGGGCCGCATCATTCAGGAGGGGCTGGATGTGGCCATCCTGTCGTTCGGGGCGCATCTGTCCGAGGCATTGGAGGCGGCAAAGGCGCTGGAGGCGCGGGGTATCAGTGTGACGGTCGCCGATGCACGGTTCGCCAAGCCACTGGATACCGACCTGATCGAGCGGCTGGCCGATGATCACCGGGCGCTGATCACGGTTGAACAGGGGGCCATCCTGGGATTTGGGGGTATGGTGTTGCACCATCTGGCGGCGGCCGGGCGACTGGATCGGGGGCTTGCCATCCGCACCCTGACCTTGCCTGACATGTTCATCGATCAGGCGAGCCCTGCCGATATGTATGAGACGGCGGGGTTGAGCGCGGGCCATATTGCCGATGCGGCGCTGGGTGCATTGGGTGTGAGTGTTCTGGAGCGCAAAAGCCGCGCCTGAGGGCGCGGCGCTTGTCGTGGTATTCGACTAAAGCCCTTTGCATTGCACATGAGGCACAGGATCGAAAGAAGCATTCGCGCCAAGGCCGAGCGACAGCTTCTTTCGGTTCACATCAAACGCAAACTGCTCTGATCAGCCAGTTGTGGTTTCGGTGAAGATCGCGGCGGAATGATCGCGCATGTAGATCTGCAGCCATGGTGTGAAACCGGCTGGGTTGGTGATGACCTGCTGCGCGAGGGTGTCGAGCGGTTGCCAGATCGTATCCATCACCTCGGTGGGATCAGGCCGAGGCTCAATGCCTGCGGCGACTTCACCCACAAAGATATCCACAACTTCATGTTCGATCAGGCCGCCGCCGACATCGGCGCGGTATTCGACCGTATCGCGGAAATCGAGTGAAATCCCTGTGATCCCAAGCTCTTCCCCCAGGCGACGTTGCGCACAGTCCAGCGCGTTTTCACCCCAGAACGGATGGGTGCAGCAGGTGTTCGCCCAAAGACCGGGCGTGTGATACTTGCCCATGGCGCGGCGTTGCAAAAGCACCTGTCCATCCCGCAACAGGAAGACGGAAATCGCCTTGTGGCGCAGGCCGCGCTGATGCGCCTCCAACTTATCCACAGGGGTCAGGTTGCCGTCTACCCAGGTCGGTATCTTGATGTTCATGCACGGGTCGCCGAAATGATGCCGGTCAGGTGGGCCAGGTTCTTGATGCCAATCTTGATATGGGCAAGGGGACGGGCTTTGACCAGTTCCTTGTTCATATACGCCTCGAATGTAAGGCGCTGCACGTCAGTGTCATGGCAGAGGCTGACGAACCGTTCGCGGCGCTCATCGCTGCGGTAATAGGCGTTCTGCATCGCGCCGAGGATCTTGAAGACTGATTTATGTTCGCGCATGAACAGTTTCCGGGCCAGTTTCAGATCCTTGATCATGCCAGTCCTGAGCTTTGCCGCCGCTGCGGTGGCTGCTACGCGCCCGCCGACCATGGCGTAATAGATGCCTTCACCCGAAGATGGCGCAACGACGCCCGCCGCATCACCAGCCAGCACCACGTCACGACCATTGTCCCATTCATCAAGTGGCCTGAGTGGGATCGGCGCGCCCTCGCGGCGGATGGTCCGGCAATCGGCAAGGCCCGACGCCTCGCGCAGATCGGCGGTGGCTTTCTTGAGGTCCACACCCTTGATCATCGACCCCATCCCGATCGAAGCGGAATTGCCATGCGGAAATACCCAGCCATAGAAATCGGGGCTGATGCGGCCATCATAGACCACGTCGCAGCGGTTTGGGTGATAGTCGCCGCGCGGACCGGGGGCTTCGACGATTTCGTGATAGGCGATGACATATGGCATGCGGTCGCCGCCCTTGATTTCGGTGCGCGCGATGTTGGACCGCGCGCCATCCGCCCCGATGACCATGCGGGTATCAAGGGTGCGTTCCTCGCCGCTGTCCTTGTCGCGGTAAATGACGTGGGTTCCAGTGGCGCGGTCACGCTCGATGCGCAGGTAGGTTCCGGTGAAGCGTTCGGCGCCCGCATCGGCGGCGCGCTTGCGCAGGTATTCGTCGAAATGTTCGCGGTCGACCATGCCGACAAAGCCGTTTTCGATGGGGATATCGACGCGCCGACCCGTGGGGGAGATCATCCGCGCGGTGGTGATCTTGGCCACGATCTGGTCGTCATCGATGTGAAAATCACGGATGGCGCGGGGGGGGATGGCCCCGCCGCAGGGCTTGATCCTGCCCGCACGGTCCAGCAGGGCCACGCTATGACCTGACCGCGCGAGGTCTTCGGCAGCTGTGG
>Ga0136586_1000296_pt1 | contig 13323 bp, 13 predicted proteins | sample AntRauMFilla1562_FD_104926 | JGI IMG/M metagenome (GOLD analysis project Ga0136586, IMG submission 104926) | Saline lake microbial communities from Rauer Islands, Antarctica - Metagenome Filla 1 #562 | ecosystem: Environmental > Aquatic > Non-marine Saline and Alkaline > Saline | place... | reverse complement strand
GACCAGCTTTTGCCACTTGATCCGCAGCTTCGTAAGTCAACGTTCCTGACTTGGATACGATACCGATTCTTCCTTTTTTGAAGACGAAGCCTGGCATGATACCCACTTTTGCTTCTCCTGGAGTGATGACTCCCGGACAGTTAGGACCAATAAGTGTAGCGCCTCTTTCAATGATATATGGCTTGGCACGCATCATATCTGCCACTGGAATCCCCTCAGTGATCGTGATGATTACTTTGATTCCAGCGTCAGCTGCTTCCATGATCGCATCCGCAGCAAAAGCCGGCGGTACAAAAATGATAGAAGTGTCTGCTCCGGTTTTCTCTACGGCTTCGGCTACAGAGTTGAAAACAGGTTTTTCCAAATGCGTCGATCCACCTTTGCCAGGAGTTACGCCACCAACCACATTGGTACCGTATTCGATCATCTGCTGCGCGTGAAAAGAACCCTCAGACCCGGTGAATCCTTGTACGATTACCTTGGAATTTTTATTTACTAGTACACTCATGATGCGATTTCTTAAGTTTGCACAAAAATAGGAGAATCATTCCGGCTTCAAAAGAAAAGTCCAACTATCTCGTTTCTAATTACGATCCAAGAGGCTTCCTTTATTAAATAAAATAAAAAAGGTGACAGGAATTTTACGATCGTATTCCGATTGGTCTGGTGGGTAAGTATCAATTGAACAGTGAAAACGCCATCGAAGCCATATCTTCAGCAAAATTTTTCAAACTTAAAATTACTGGCGTCCGAGTAAAACTAAAACTCTGGAAAAACATGCTTCAGTTAGCTCAAAATGAATATTTCAATGCCTTTCTGAAAACTACCCCCTTTTTGACAATCAGGGGTACATCACGTAGGTAGGTACGGGGAAATTTCCAAATACTCATTTCTAAGCTCCTTGATTTCTGAGGTCGCAATTTTGTCGGACGCCAGTAACTTAAAATCACAATAAATCAGGAATCATGGTCACAAGGATTAGCAATCACAAATCCCAAAGTGAATTGTTGAAATGATAGTTTTCGCAAACCAATTGGACCCTTTGAAAACTTTCGAGACTCACTAAATCCATTTGGAAGACCATATTTTTTGTATTTTCAACCCATAATTAAAGTCCAACAGAAATATCACCCCATGTTTAGCCTCAAAATCCTTATCGTAGAAGATGATGCCGTGTCTGCACTTTTGCTCCAAAAAGCACTGGAAAAGAACAATCATGAAATTTTGGGAATAGCTGATTCGGGAGAAAAAGCTTTAGAACTCCTTACTGAGAACCATGCAGATATCGTGATGATGGATATCAATCTGGCAGGGGAACTGGACGGGATCAAAACCACCGAGATTATCAATGAAAAATATGACATCCCCGTCGTATACCTTAGCGCAAGCTCGGATGCTGAAACGTTGAACAAGGTAGTTGGCACTAATCCAAGTGCTTACGTGATCAAACCTTTCAATATTCGAGAATTGAACATGGTGATCGAATTGGCCATATTCAAAGATCGAAAAGAAAAAGAGTTGCAAAAACTCAACAACGAACTTGAAGAAAAAGTCAAGCAGCGAACAGTCGAACTCTACGATGCCAACAAGGAACTCACCAAGGCTTTGGAAAAAGAGCGAGAAATCAACGAACTCAAGTCCCGGATCGTGTTGAATGTTTCTCACGGATTCAAAACCCCGCTGACATCAATTCTGAGTTCAGCCCAGCTACTTCAGATCTATGCCGAAAAAGATCATCCTTTTAAAGTAAAGATCGCAAAGCATGCAGACAAAATCGAAAATTCGGTCAGAGCACTTAATAATCTCTTGACAAGTGTCCTTTTTTTTGGAAAAGCAGATGCAGATCAGCTGAAGTTTCGTCCTAAAAAGATGTTTATGGGAGCTTTCGTAAAGGAACTGATGGATACCATCAAAGCAGGAATGGAAAATGACATCAAAATTAACACTGAATTTGAGAATCTGCCAAAGACACTCACTTCTGACAGCGAACTCCTGTACCAAATTTTTGAAAACCTCCTCTCCAATGCTGTAAAATACTCTTCAGACGGTCAAGAGGTCGATTTTAAGATTGCATTTGCAGATGGTAAACTGATCAGTTCTATTCAGGATCGTGGTATAGGGATTCCAAAAAGTGAGCAAAATCAACTATTTGACCGTTTTTTCCGTGCAAGGAACGTAGGTATCATAGAAGGTTCGGGATTGGGACTTTCAATAGCCAAAAAATGTATTGAGGTGCTCAAAGGCGAAATCGAATTTGAAAGTGCCGAGAATAAAGGAACTATCTTCAAATTCACCATCCCAGTAGGTAAATAAATATGCTGCTAAGCACCACTAACCTGAAAATCGCTTTTGGCGGTCAAAAACCGCTGAGTTTCCAAGACTTCCATGTAGATAAAGGAGACTCTCTTCTGATCCTGGGCAAATCGGGAAGCGGAAAAACCACCCTGCTCAATCTTATTTCAGGATTGCTCAAGCCAAGTGAAGGCACCGTTTTGCTGGATGGAGTGGATTTAAAGTCTCTATCCTCCCAAGAGCTGGATAAACTACGTGGAGCTGAGATTGGAATCGTCTTCCAGAAACCGCACTTGATAGCCGCGCTTTCGGTGAAGGAAAATCTTCAACTTGCAAAGTCATTTTCGAGTAAAAAAGGACAGGATATCAACGCGCTGCTTTCAGGATTAGGTATGGAATCCAAAGCTAACTCTGCTATCTCTACCCTCAGCGAAGGCGAAGCACAGCGGGTTTCCATAGCGCGTGCATTGATCAATTCGCCGAAGCTTATTCTCGCCGATGAGCCAACTTCGAGTTTGGACGACGAGCACGCAGCCAAGGTAATCCAATTATTACAAGATCAGGCTGCGAATATTGGGGCAGGCTTGATTATCGTCACTCACGATCAGCGCGTCAAATCTCATATTTCCAATTTCATTGAAGTCAAAAGCGCATGAATCTAATTAAACTTAGCTGGAAGTATTTGACTTTCAGGCCTCTTTCTACAAGCTTGAATATTGTGTTGCTGGCACTTGGACTGGCAATTATGACAGTCTTGATTTTAATTCAGGACCAATTTGAAAAGAAAGTAACCACCGATGCAAAAGGTATCGATTTGGTAGTAGGGGCTAAAGGTAGTCCGCTGCAATTGATTCTTTCGAGTGTCTACCATATCGACTTTCCGACAGGAAATATACCAATGGAGGAAGCTCAGAAGCTTGCCAAAAATCGACTTGTGAAAGGAGTGATTCCGCTGGCTCTTGGAGATAATTTCAAAGGGTTTCGGATTGTAGGCACTACTTACGATTACCTGAAAGTCTATGAACTCGCTCCAGCCACGGGATCACTCTGGGAGCTACCTTTTGATGTGGTATTGGGGTCTGAAGTGGCTACGCAAACCGCACTTAAGGTCGGTGATTCCTTTGCGGGGAGTCACGGAATCAGCGTTGGAAGCCATGATCACGATCAGCACGATTACAAAGTTGTCGGAATATTAGCCCAAAGCGGTACCGTTATAGATCGGTTGGTTTTGACAAGTATTGAGTCGGTATGGTTTACACATGATGAATCGGAGCCAGAATCGGGTGTAGACTCGCTGGGTACTATCTTGCCATCAGAACCGATAGATCATGAGAAATTTCACCAAAAGGTAACTGTATCGGGATTCCCCGCCTCGGATCAACCTCGCGAGATTACCTCATTGCTGGTCCAATACCGGAGCCCCATGGCGGAAATACAACTTCCAAGAATGATCAATTCACGCACTCTGATGCAGGCGGCTTCACCCTCTTTTGAGATGGCTCGACTGTTTGAGTTGCTTGGAGTGGGTGTGAGTCTATTGCAGGGATTGGCTGTGGTGCTATTGGTGATCTCCGGAATCGGGATTTTCATTGCGCTATACAACTCCCTGAAAGAGCGGAAATATGACCTTGCCATCCTCAGAGCGATTGGTGCCTCAAGATTTCAGCTTTTATCTCTGGTCTTTCTAGAAGGAATTATGCTAACGCTAATAGGTGCAGTTTTTGGGATATTACTTGGCCACGTCTTTCTCCAAATCCTAATTGCTCAAAATGATAGCGGCGTAGTAGCGGCTTTCGAGCCTTGGATTTTTCTGAGAGCAGAACTTTGGCTGGTACTTTATGCGTTAGCCGTGGGATTGGTAGCTTCATTGATTCCGGCATTTTCAGCTTACAAAACAGACATTGCAACCCAACTTACTCAGAAGTAAAAAGTAAAACTCAGCGTATGAAAAATCTAAAAATAGCCTTCTTGGCATTGACAATTACGATTATAACTCAAGGTGGCTTATTTGCTCAGGCTCAAAATGTATGGAGAAGCCTCTCTGAGGTGTCGTACAAAATCAGCGAAGACCAATTTGGGGAGCTTTATATTCCGGTATTTTCCGCAAATATTACGAAGCTGGAGGGCAAGGTCGTCGAAGCGGATGGTTATATTATTCCCTTTGAAGGGATGTTCAAGCCAGAGCACATTATACTCTCAAGCCTACCGCTTGCAGAATGCTTTTTTTGTGGTTCCGGAGGGCCTGAGACTGTCATGGAAGTAATGCTTACCAATCCAATCAAGTACACCTCCAATCGGGTGAAAGTCCGTGGCAAACTGACCTTGAACAGCAAGGATCCGGAGAAGCTGATGTATATCCTGAAGGATGCTACGTTGGTGAATTGAGAAATAAGAAGGAAGTATCTAGTAGCTAGACAATAGTATTAAGATTGTCGAAATGTCGAAATGTCGAATTGAGATTTAGAATCCGGCGTTCTAGACAAAAACCACGAAGTGGTTGAACTATGAATAACTTGTCCGCCGCGGCGGAGCTTGCGGAACCGGGGGGTGTCAGGATCATATTCCAAATCTCCTCCCGCTACAATTATGATGACATCTGCAAGGTATGGTAGGGATGATCGAAATGAGTATTTAGTAGCTAGATGTTAGTATCAAGACTTGGAGAATCAATAGGAGTATTGAGTAGCTAGATATTAGTATCAAGATTTACAGAATCAAGAGCCAAGACAGAGTATCTAGTAATTAGATGTTAGCATCAAGACTTGCAGAATCAAGATTTTTAGAGTCAAGAATCAAGCGGGAGTATCTTGTAATTAGATGTTAATATTGAGACCTGCCAAGCCAGGATTTGAGAAAGATGATACAAAAGAATAGCATCAGAGGTGCGATTTGATTGTAGCATTGAATTAGAAATAGTTGGTTAAAAGAGCACCGGAGGTGCATTTTGATATTGGTGATGAAGAGTCAAACGATTCTTATCCATCGATTTCGCCTTATGTTCTTGGTGAAACCTCAATTCCTAAAGTGGTTCGAAGGCTTCAAAGAAAATAGGGCTATCAAGATGTTTTCATTATTAGCATCACTGCAATAAAGTGAGAAATCGTCCCGAAAAGTACAAATACATGCCATATCGCATGATAATAAAGCCGATTGCTATTTACATAAAAATAAACTCCAACAGTATAGCTCAGACCTCCAACAGCGATCCAACTCAGAATATCTCCACTTAGAATTTCCCACATGGCTTTGGCCAGAAAAATAGAAATCCAGCCCATAGCCAAGTAAAGCCCCACGGATATAAATTTGTATTTGCCGGCAAAAAAGAATTTGAAAATAGATCCCGCCAGTACGAATGCCCAAAGAATAGTTAAGAAAAGAATTGCTTTTTCCCTTGGCAAAACCGTCAGAATCATTGGAGAATAAGAACCTGCGATCAGGAAATAAATCGAAATATGATCAGCTTTCTGATAAAGACCTTTCCGATTGCCGGGTTTCGAAAGATGGTAAAGCGTAGAACTGGAATAAACCATCAAGATGCCCAGGGCAAAAGAGGCTGAAGCTATCAGGAAATCAAAATCATGTAATTCATTTGCCCTAATCAGTAAAAGTGGAATCCCAATAAGCCCCAAAATAAAGCCAATGCCATGCGACCAGGCATTGTAAAACTCTTCATTATCGGTTTGGGGTCTTTTCGGCATTGAATATCTAATGTCATCACAAAGGTAAAATCATTTAAAAGGAAATACCCGAATCTCATGACTCGGGTATTTTAGGGTTTAAGGATTTCTGATTTTAGCCTTAAGATTTATATGAATATCCTCAATTGCACCAGTAAAGGGCAAAAAGCGGCTTAATGTATGGTTAACACTAGCATTTCGGCTACATCGGTCATTCCTGCCTACCGGCAGGCAGCCAGATAAGCAAAGAAAAAGAGGTTACTGGCATCATTTCGGATAATCATGAAGATTTACTAACACTTGGAGTGATTATCGAAATTTACACATCTTCCTAAGATCAACACCCTACATCGGACATCTTGCATGTTTCAACCTTCTCACTTCAGTATTATGAATTATTAAAATGCTCCCTTGAAGCCTTCCATTTTCTGATCTACCTGAGTATCTACCATAAAGGAAACCACAAACTTTTCCCAAGCCATAGTTACCTTTGCCACTTTATTATCCTCAGCGGAGATATGATACTGCAGACGCTCGGTATTACCGGCAGATGCAGGAACTTTGAAAGATACTGCAAGATCCTTAGCCAATGCTTCTTCGTCAATTTTACCATCTTTCATGTATGAAAAGATAGATGCAGCTTTGCTGTTTAGGTGAATAGTCCAGTCGCCAGTAGCCATTGGAGTCATGAAGATCGAGTACTTGCCCGCACGTAGGTTTTTGCCGCCTATGCTTACCGGAGTCGAAAATTCGATAATGGTCTGACCATTTGCGCCAGCTCTCCAGGGAGTGCCAAATTTTTCAATTTCTCCGAAGATTTTTCTGCCTTTTACAGCTGGGGAAGAGTAGTCAATGCCGATTTTAGTAAAGCCAACCACTTGTGAGACTGTTGCCGCTGGACTTGGTGCCGGAGTTTGCAATTGTGCAAACGCAGAGAATGTTGCAGCCATAAAGAAGGCTAAAGCAAGGAAAAGGGTTTTGATGTTTTTCATTTGAGTTTAGATTAATTAGTCACAAATCTAACCAAAATATCTCAATGGCATTCAGAAAAACCAAGGCTGTTGAGGCCCTGCTTATCTTCTTGGAATTGATTATTTTCAAAATTTACGGATCAAGGATTTCTCTGTGAAATAGATTGGGAAACCGCAAGAAATAAGTAGCCAAGTCATTCCCAAGTAAAAATCCCATTGTTCCCTCAAAGGTATAAACAGGCCTACAATGCCTATTGCCATCCCGATTTTTCCAAAACGAATCATTTGCGATCCACCTTCAATCTGAGCAAAGTCCCATGATTGTTGATTTTTCATCGACCGGGCTGTACGGTATCCATAGAGTCCATTGATATCCGCAGGAGGAAAGTTTTTTATCAATTTTCCGACCAGTAAGAATACTATTCCAGAAGCAAATGGAATCCAACAAAGTTGACTTTCTAAGAAAATGAATCTTCCTTCCATCATTACTTTCTCAATACCATCACCACTCTTCTGTTTTTGCTTTTACCATCTTCTGTGGCATTGGTGGCGACAGGACTGAGCAGTCCGACTCCCTCTGCGGTCACTTGGGAGGTGGGTATCCCATATTTTTTGCTGAGTTCGTTCACCACCGCATTGGCTCTAGCTGTTGATAGGGTGAGATTGTGCTCGGCGGTGCCCGTGTTATCCGTATGGCCTACGAGATAGGTTTTCAAAGTTGGATTTGACTTTAGGTAGGCAGCTAATTCTTTGATTAAATCGGCAGATTCTTCTTTGATGGTGGACTGATCTGAATCGAAGTAGATACCGTAGAAGGTCACCTGACCCTCGTCTTTCATTATTTTAGCGATTTCATTTGCGGTGAAGTCGACGTATTGAGTCATTGCGGCTTCTTGAATCGTGGTGACCCTGTATTGCCCGCTGCCATCAGTCAATACTTCCATCCAAAACTTATTTCCGGCTTTTTCAAATTGAAAATAGGCCGTGCTTCCACTATAAAGGAGTTTCCCACCGATCTTTTCCACTGCATTTTGATAGTTTCTATAGATCAGTATAGGTGAGGGACGCTGCTCCCATTCGCCCTCCCAAGAGTAAGAAATAGTTGATTTCACACCTTCTTTTTTGAAGTACTTGCGACTGTCGTTTTCATCAAGTTGGGCTAATTCAAGTTCATCAAATTCGCGAAACTCACACAGAACTACTTTGTGATTTGGAAGTGGTGAGAAAAGCTCACGCTCGATACAGTTCGAAGAGCTTTGCGCGTTGAGGGATAGGATTGAACCAAGATACCAGGCAATACTCACAGAGAATTTTAGCATATCTGTAAATGGCGATTATGTTTTGAATGAAAAGTTTTTCGATAAGAAGGCAATCTTTTAGCCATAAAAAAAAAGATTCCACCCTCAATTTAATGGACTAGGTACCGAATATTTTGAAAAGCAAACTCGAAGGTAATTTTAGAAAGGATTTATGGATGGTATAGGACATTGTGCAAATCGGAATTTTTTTACTGTACTTACCTAGCTAACACAATGGCCACATCGGGTTAATTGCACGATTTTATTGTTAATCATATTCTCTCTGTGCTATGCTCCGTGAACTCCGTGTCTCTGTGTGGAGAAGATTTTTGAGCCTTTCAAAAACCGTATTTCCACTAAATATATGGTAGAACCAAAAAAAGGACACCGGATCAGAATCAGTGTCCTTTTTGGAATGAAAATCTTACTTCTTCATCATTGAATTTATAAAAGCTACGCTTTGTGGAATTTGCTGTACCGATCTGGAGCTTTCGTCCTCGATGGTCAGATAGGCAGTTCCTTGCTTTTTAGCTTCTTTGATAATCCCGGCGATGTCGATATCTCCAGTGCCCAAGACCACATTGGTTTCCACATCACCACTGCCATCTTTGGTGCCTGGGGTACCTTTAGCACGGTCTTTCAAATGAAGCATCGGGAATTTCCCGGGATGCGATTTCATAATCTTCAGCGGATCACCGCCGCCCATTTTCACCCAAAATACATCCATATTGAAAGCAAAGCTCTTGGCATTCTCAAGCATATAATCCATAGGGATGATACCTTGATCCTTTACAAATTCATATCCATGAGGATGGTAGAGTAGGGTGATTCCTTCTTTTTGAAGTTCCGCGCCTGCTTTGTTGAATAGCTCAGTTGCTTCTTTCATTTTTTCAAGCGTGATAGGTCCATCCGGATGGGTGATCCAGTAGCAAGTGGCAAACTTTGCTCCTGCTTTTTTCGCATTGGAGATGATTGGAGTCAAATCTTTGCTAAGCTGATCATAATCCGCTCCCACACCGATGGTCTTCAGGTTATTTTCTGAGAGGATTTTTTCGTACTCGGCATCAGACATACCATAGCCGCCGCCTCCTTCAAGATTGTTGATTCCCATATCGGGTATCATAGTGAGGTATTTTACAGGATCGATTTTCATCTCATTGCGGAGTGAATACATCTGCAAAGCAATCTCTTGCGCTGAACTGGCAAAAGGGAAGGCTAGCATTAGACTGATTGTAAGAAATTTAAGTTTCATAGTGTGTTGATTTTGGGAAAATCTAATCTAGGTAAAATCAATAAAGTTTTTTATGAATATGGAAAGAAAGTTCTTTTTGACATGTTTTGCTTTCGATTATTCAATGGGAAACTCTAAATTGGAACCCAAGCCGCACTCAAATGAACTCAAGAAGAAAATTTATCCAAAACTCCTCCCTTTTAGGACTAGCTATGAGCATCAAACCCGACCTTTCCCTTTTTGAAGCACAAGATCAGATTTTAGGTCATGGTGATTTCAAGTATAAGATTGATTCCAAATGGGGAAATCTTGATCCTGCCAACGTGCCTGTCGTCAATTGCCATGAAATGGTCATGGATCGGAAAGGTCGTATGATAATGATAACGGATGAGGTCAAAAACAATGTAATCATCTACGACCAATCCGGAAAATTACTGGATACTTGGACACTGGGACTGGATCGAGCTCATGGCCTATCGTTGGTGGATGAAGGCGATGCAGAATACCTCTGGGTGGTGGATAACGGTGGTAGAGTGGTCAAAACTACGCTTTCGGGTACGATTGTTTCAGAAATCAATTCTCCGATTACGGAAGGAATCTATACCGATAAGATGCGCTGGACTCCTACCGAAACTGCCATAGCTCCAAATGGTGATTTGTACATCGCTGATGGATATGGCTCTCAATACTTTTTACACTATGATAAGAATGGCAATTTCATCCGCAAATTTGGAGGAGATGGCCATGGGGATGCACAATTCAAAACCGCACACGGTATTGCCATCGATCAGCGCGGTGGAAAAGAGCCGACACTTCTTTGTACCTCAAGAGGGCATAATTCCTTCAAGCGATTTACCATGGATGGGAACTACATCGAGACTATTTTTCTACCAGGTGCCTTTGTCTGTCGTCCGGTGATCCATGGGGAAAACCTCTATGCAGGCGTCTGCTGGTCACGACTGAAATATTTGGAGCAAATGGATAATTCTGGGTTTGTGATCATTCTCAACAAAGAAAACAAAGTCGTATCTAACCCTGGCGGTACTGCTCCAGAATATCGAAATGGCGAACTGCAACTCATGGTGCAGTCACAGCCAGTATTCAAGCACTGCCACGATGTATGTATCGATCAGGATGAAAATATCTATGTCTGCCAATGGAATGCTGGAAAAACATACCCGATCAAACTAACCCGAGTTTGATTTTGAAAAAGGGCGAATTGAAGCAATCACTTCTTCTTGGACCCAATAGAGAAATGAAACAATCTTTTTCGGAATAATTGTGGATGATAATTTTTTCCCCATAAATGTTCTAATTTTAGTTTTCAGAAAGTATAGCAAAAAAAAAATCACTAATGAGATTCTTCGGACCTAGAGAGCAAGGCAATAATCTAGATCAGCTTCAAAATAGAATATCTCTCGTTTTTTCTGCTTTGGGGGCTGCTTTGATGGTTATACTTTCGATTTCGGATTTTTTTTTAGGATTAGGCCCAACCATTATTGTAACCAAATTCCTTTTTTCATTTCCTTATTTGATTGGGTTTTTTGTGATGCGCCGGTACGGTTACCATCATCTGGTGATTCAATTTTTAATTTTTATCGGATTGATTTTGGTAGCTGCAAATTACTTTTATAACGCTGGCTTCAGGGGGCCAACAATTTACACTATTTTCATATTTGTAGTTGGGGTTGCTATCTTGGTCAAAGGCTGGCCCAAATTCGTTTGGATGTTTTTTATTTTCACGCTTTATTCCCTGCTTTTTTACAGTGAAGTAGCTGGTTTGATTACCGTGGAATACACCTATACTGGAATTGATAATCTCCTCTGGGATCACCTTATCACCATTTGGTGGTCGGGACTTTTTGCATTTTTGGGTATTCATATTTTTCTGAAGAATTATTTAAAACAGAATCAGAATTTAAATGTCATCCAAGCAGAAAAAGAGCATGCACTCCAAGAATTGGAATCATTGAACACCAAAAAAAATCAATTGATTGCGCTTTTGTCCCATGACTTGAAAAATCCTATTGGAACACTTGGTCAGACTTTGGACTTGGTGGATCAAGATGTTTTTGAACCAGGGGAATTAGAATCAATCCTCAAAAGCTTGAAAAATCAAAGCTATCACCTCTCCAGTGTACTTAACAATACTTTGAATTGGGTCTTGGCAGAACTGGAAGAAAAGAAACTCGAAACCGAAAACTTGAGTTTGTATAAGCTTACTGAGGATATGAAAGAAGGAATGTATTCACAGGCTATTTCGAAGAATCAAAAAATCTATTTCAATAAATTCGGGGCTGATCAAGTGCTTGATATAGAGGCAGCTGAAATTCGAATCATTCTCAAAAATCTCTTGGATAATGCCATCAAGTTTACACCCATTGGAGGTGATATTGAATTTGATCTGCTTAGTAACCAATCAGAGGTGAAGTGGATCGTCAGAAATGAAGGAATTCCGATGCTGGAGGAGATTCAATCGACTTTGTTTGATTTCAAAGTAAAAACTACCTATGGTACGATGCGAGAGAAAGGAACCGGAATCGGCCTTCCACTTTGCAAGAAAATAGCAGACAAACTGGAGATGGAGCTTGGATTTTCCAGAACTGAAGATGGGAAAAATAGTTTTTTCCTGACCAAAAGACTGAATTAAATCAACACAACCATCAAGCTTTTTGCGCCTTGGGCACCGATTACCAAGGATTGCTCGATATCCGCAGTTTTTGAAGGTCCGGCGATAAACAATCCAAAACCTGAAGCTGCATTTCCAATTCGATCATAAGCTTGGTGCATGGTCGGTACCAGCTCATTTTTGTCCAAAACAACCACCAAATGCTCGGTTATAAATGGGATTGCCCGAAGTTTCAGATCTGCATCTTCCAGCCAAATCGCACCGTTCTCGGCAACTCCAAATTGACCTCGGAGAATCGCTAAATCGAGATTTGCAAAGGCATGAGAGTCCTCTGGCAAAGGTTGATTGGTGAAATCTGCAAAATCACTGACCGTCGAAAAAACATTTGGAAACAATCCGGATTCTATTTTGAAGATCAAAGCTTCCGCTGTAATCATTTCGCCCTTATTGCTGGAAATAGAAGCTCTAAATCGCTCTTGAAGATCTTCATTGATTCCAAAATCCGGAATTGTCGGAATGGGTTTTTGATCTAGTTTAAGTACTCTGATCTTCTCTAAAATATGTTCTCTACTACTCATTTACGATTTTTTTGATACCATTCTTTGAAGCTTTCCTTAGGCACGGGTGGCAGATCTCGTTGCTTTCCCCATACATTCAGCGGATTATATATCATCGATGTCGGAAGGTTTTTCAAAGCCAACCGCATGATTTTCCCAGAGTAATTATAGCTGAGTGGACTTTTGAAAATCCCGTTTCCCATTTTCATCGAAAGACCTTTCAAGGATGTGCCTTGCGCTTTGGTCACTTCCTGCCGCCAAAGGTAAAGCTGCTCATGAATATTGATTTTTACTGGGCAGACGTCGGTGCAGCTGCCACAAAGTGTGGAGGCAAATGGCAAGCTGCTGTGTTTTTTCAAATCTAAACCCGGTGAAAGAATCGATCCAATTGGGCCTGGAACGGTGCTTTTGTAGCTGAATCCACCACTTCTCCGATAGATCGGGCAGGTATTCATACATGCACCACAGCGAATACATTTTAATGAATTTCTGAAATTTTCACGCCCCAACTGAGCCGTCCGGCCATTGTCCACCAAGATGATATGAATTTCTTTTCCCTTTTCCGGACTTCTGAAATGAGAGTTGTAGTTCGTGATATTTTGTCCAGTGGCAGATCGAGCAAGTAGTCGGAGGAAGACTGCAAGATGCTTGCGCTCGGGTATGATTTT
>Ga0136586_1000287_pt1 | contig 13470 bp, 9 predicted proteins | sample AntRauMFilla1562_FD_104926 | JGI IMG/M metagenome (GOLD analysis project Ga0136586, IMG submission 104926) | Saline lake microbial communities from Rauer Islands, Antarctica - Metagenome Filla 1 #562 | ecosystem: Environmental > Aquatic > Non-marine Saline and Alkaline > Saline | place... | reverse complement strand
TATTAGTATCAGGACTGAAAAAAAGGAGATTAGAGACAAGAGATTAGAGACAAGAGATTAGAGACAAGAGATTAGAGACAAGAGCTTGAAGAAGTGCTCACTGACATGACAGCCAAAGTAGTATCTAGTGGCTAGATATTAGTATCAAGAGACGGGTATAGAGTTTTGTGATGAAACTTTCAAGAATTTGGAATTGGCACCGAGCATTCTATATAAAAAACCACAAAGTGGCGAAACGATTTGTACTTATCCGCTGCGGTGGAGCTTGCAGAACGAAGGGTTTCAAAATCAAAATACCAAATCCCCTCCCGCCCGAATTTTTATGAAAACTGCTATACAAGCTCGGGAGGAGGGAAACAACCTCCAAAAAGTAAGCAGCCAGATGGAGAAAAAAAATTACCTTCTGCCCACTGATCAAAACTTCGGTCAATCCAAATCACCGACGTAAGACTGAATACTGATTACTTCCGCCTGCCACTGAAGACTGCCCACTGAAGACTGTAAACTGCCTACTGAAGGCTGAAGACTGCCCCTGCCTACTGATACTTTTCTTCAAATCGGATTCCTTCTACGGCCAATTGACCTAATATCGGATTGTAGATTTCAGGTAAGGTTGGGATATGGAGACCGGTTAATTTGATTTTCTTATCCAGAAAAAGATCTACAGCGATGGCTAGTGGAAGACCCACGGTTTTTGCCATGGCGGTGTAAGTCGAATCTTTGCCATAGCAAATCAGGCTGGACGTTAGTTTTTGAATTCCTTGCTTGGTTTTTATCTCAAAAAGATGCTGCATCACAATCAAATCTTTGTCGTCTTCCGATAGTGCCCAGTTTTTTTCAAGTATGGCTTGTAGGATTTGAGCTGGACTTCCACATGTTTTGGGCAGTGGCTTTTCATTGAAAAAACCCAACCATTGCATTTTTTCGAAAATGGGGAAATCCATTTTAGCGATTACTTTTCCCAACTTTTCTTCCACCGTTTGCTCCGAATCGTAGGTGAGAAATGAATTCAAAAACTGACGTAATGTAGTTCCTTCAGGTAATTCCAACTGGAAAGAATCATCAGTCATGCCTAGCTGTACAAATACATCCCAAGCCTTGCAGAAACCAGCCCTTCGAAGAGTGCCACGAAGCATGGTGGGAATATTTTCCAGACCATAAACATGCCGATAGCTGAGCGAATCCCGATTGGGATAGCCGTCAAATTCTCCTAAGTTATCAAATTTGATAGTTTCCAATCGCCTGAAAAGTTGGTGGTAAGGGACAAATTTCATATCCCCTTTTTCTATGTATTTGGAAGTGCCCTGACCTGCCAAGACAACATTTCGTGGATTCCAGGTGAACTTGTATTTCCATGGATTATCTTCGCTTTCAGGAGCAAGCAGACCCCCACAATAAGATTTGAATGATACGATTTCTTCGCCTTTTTTCTTTACCTGATCGATGATCTGCATGGCGGACATATGATCTATACCGGGATCAACACCACATTCATTTAGGAAAAACAAGCCTTTTTCTTCGATCTTTAATTTGAGCTTTCGCATTTCCTGAGATTCGTAGGAAGCAGAAAAGAAGTGCTTGCCAAGCTCCAGACAATCTGCCGCCACGATCGGATGCATAAAAGCCGGAAGCATAGAGACTACCAAATCAGCTTCCCCAATAAGTTGCATTCGGAGTTCTTGATCTTCGATATCCAATGCTCTGGCTTCTGTGTTTGGGCGGTTTTTGAGTTTCTGAGCCGCTAAGACTGGATCGAGATCCGCCAGAATCAGCTTTCTGTCTTTTTTTTGACACGAGTCAGCTAAGTAATCAATCAAAAATGTGGCAGATTTGCCTCCGCCTAGAATTAATATAGTCTGCATGGGGTGAAAATTTCGTACGCTAAATTGACTAATATATATGGAGCGAAAAAATCTAAGATGTTCAAATTATCGAACAAATCACTACTTTAGACGTTCTCAGCTTCTTAATAATTTCTACAAATGACCAAAAAAATCGACCTTCACTCCGAAATAGAACTTCTTGATCAAGATAGCTTGACTGAATCTGAAGCGGCTGTCTTAAAAAGTGCTCAGGCCGTCAGTCTAAATTCCTATTCACCTTACTCGAATTTCCAGGTTGGTGCAGCGGTGATTTTGGAAAATGGGCAGATTATGCAGTCCAGCAATCAGGAAAATGTGAGCTATCCTGTGGGAGTCTGTGCGGAGCGATTAGTACTTGGCTACGCCGGTGCAAATTTTCCAGATCAATTTCCTCAACTAATCGCCGTAGCAGCTCGCCGAAAAGGAGATGAAAATTGGGCCTCCGTGAGTCCCTGCGGTATGTGCCTTCAGGGAATCAACGAAGTGGAGCAGCGGTTTGGAAAACCGATGACCATTCTGATTTTGAGGGCTGATCAGTCCGTCTATCGAATCATTGGTGTGAAAAATTTACTTCCTTTGAAATTGGACGATTTGATAAGCTAAGTTGAAAAAACAAATTCGATTTGAATATGAGGCAGAGTATGCCGTTTCTCACGAACCAAATTTCCAAGAAAAAGAGATTTGGATAGTCTTCCATGGTTATGGGCAGCTAGTGGAGTATTTTATCAGAAAATTTCAAATGTTTGATTCGTCAGAGCGACTTTTTATAGCACCTGAAGGGACAAACTATCAATATATCTCTGGATTCTCAGGACGTGTAGGAGCGAATTGGATGACCCGACATGAGCGGGAAAGAGCAATTGCGAATAATCATCGTTTCTTGGATTTGTTGATAGGAGAACTGCTGGTAAAATTTGAATGTAAGCCTAAAATCAATGTTTTGGGCTTCTCGCAAGGAGCAGCTACAGCGACAAGATGGGCGAGTAAATGGGATGGTCAGCTGGATCGATTAGTGCTATGGGCAGGAGGATTTGCCGGCGATATGATTCTCGAAGATGCCAGAGCAAAATTTTTAAATACAGAAATTCATTTGGCTCTGGGTGAAAAAGACGAATTGATCAATCCAGAAAGCATTGATATTCAAGAAAAACTGATTCGGGATTTGGGAAACATTGCTCACAAACATTTATTTTCCGGCGGTCATGAATTGGATCAGGAATTACTCAATAAAATTATTCATTAGAATGACTATTTACTCCTATATTGTCCTATCAATTGTATTCTAAAACGCTATTCTAGTATTATTTATGATTATTTTTCCGAAAACCTTTTAACATAACAATGCTTTCGCTTACAGAAAAAGAGGTTGAGTCAATGGCTCACCAGTTACTCAAAGGGATGATTTGTTTTTATCAGATCGATAAAAAGAAAATCTATCAAATGCCAGATGATGAGGATTACTTCAACTATGACCTTACTCCCGATGAGGAGGATATCTTAGATGAAATCGATGAGAATCCTGAAAATTATGTAGAATTTACCAAAATGGAATCTGCCCAAGAGCATCAGATGATGCAGGATTTTGTAGATCGGAAGGTAAAAGAAAAAGCACTAGCCGAGGATTTGGTCAATGTGCTCAGTAAGCCTAATCCCATTACTGGATTCAAGTTTGTGATCGAAGAGTCAAAGTACAAAAGCGAATGGCTCGAATACCGCAAGGGGAAATATACGGATTGGGTAAAGGAGCAAGTAGATAGCTTCAACTATACCGAAGATTAATATAAACCGCCTCAAAAGGGCGGTTTTTTTTATGGCTCAAAAAAATTGAACTTTGCTTGTCCTTCTCACTTGTAAATTCAATCTGAAATCATGAGAAAAATCTTTTTATGCGTGCTTTGTTTCCTAATCTCGATTTCAGTTGGTTTTGGCCAAAATTGGGATTGGGGAGGGCCAATCGATCCGCTTCAAGAAAAGTTTGAGGTGAAGCATTATCGATTGGAGCTGGAGCTTTTCCCCGATACTCAATCGATCAAAGGCAAAAGCACGGTTACTTTTTCTTCCATGGAAAAGCTGGACACACTTCGGCTGGATCTCATTGATCAATATAAGGTGACGAGTGTGCAGATGAATGGAACTGAAGTTAAGTTTTCCCATGAAAATGATCTCTTGGATATTCAGGTGATTGATTGTACCTGTGATGCGGTGGATATTTTCTATGAAGGGAAAACCCCAATTGCACTTAATCCGCCTTGGATGGGAGGTTTTACATGGGAGATTGATCAGATGGATAATCACTGGATGGGACTTTCATCGCAAGGTGAAGGAGCCAAGATTTTTATGCCTGCCTTGGATCACCCGTCTTCAGAAGCTTCGGAAGGTGTGGATCTTTTGATTACCGTTCCCAAACCCTACTTCGTAGCGGCTAACGGGCGCCTGAATCAGATCAAAAAGGAGGGCGAGAAGCTGACGTATTTTTGGACTACAGACTATCCGATTAATAACTATGGGATCAATTTTACCATGGGAATTTTCCATGAGGAAGAGATAAACTTCACCTCAGTTTCGGGAGACCAAATTCCGATGCACGTCTGGGTTTTGCAGGAAAATAGAGTCAAAGCAAAAGACATTCTGGAAGTGCTCAAGGTGTCGACAGAAACGCACGAAAAATATTTTGGCCCTTATCCTTGGCCAAAAGACAAGATTGCAATAGTCGAAACTCCCTATCTCGGCATGGAGCATCAGACCATCAATGCGTATGGGAATGACTATCGATTTGTACAAATGGGTTCGGTCAATTATGACAATTTACTGCACCATGAACTAGGTCATGAGTGGTTTGGGAATAAGGTTTCAGTGGGTGATTGGGCTGACTTCTGGATTCATGAGGGGATTACCGCCTTCGGAGATTGGATGTTTTATTGGGAACATGGCGGGGAAGAAGCTTACTTCAAAAATGCCAAAAATACACTTCGACAAATAACAAATTCCAAACCGATCGTAAGCCCGATCAATAGTACTGAAGAGGAAGCTTATCACTCAGAGATTTACACCAAAGGAGCTTATGTGTTGCACTCTTTACGCTGGGTTTTGGGGGATGACGTTTTCTTTCCGATGCTGAAAGCTTTTGCAAACGATGCTCGATTCACCTATAAAAATCAAGTGAATACCCGGGACTTCATAGATTTTGTGATTTCCTTTTCCGGGAAAGAGTTGGAAGGATTCTTCCAACTTTACCTCTACACCACAGATCTGCCGGAAGTGAAAATTTCAAAGAAAGGAAAGAAAGGCTTTGAAGTATCTCTCAAAGGGATCGATTTTCAATTGCCTGTGGAAGTACAAACTGAGAAGGGCATAAAAACAGTGATGCTAGGCAATGAACCGTTATTAATCAACAGCAACACCGCGCCTATTGTCGATCCTAAAGGCTGGTTATTGCTAAAAAGATAAGTCCTCAGATATAGTGCGCTAATTTGGCTGGGTTATTATATATTATTTGAAATAGAAAAAGGTAAACTATTGAATTTCAGTGAATTTCAGAAGACAATAAACCCTCAGTTAAGTGATTTTAAGTATGTTTTCCAAAGTAATTGGAGGGATTATATCAGATTTTACCATGCTCCTTTGGATAATTTTTATAATTTTGCCCCAATTTGGACTTAAGCAAAACTTTCTCTTCAACCTCCCTCTCTAATGCCTAAAGACAGTAGCATCAAGCACGTTCTTCTAATTGGTTCCGGTCCCATCGTCATTGGTCAAGCTTGCGAGTTTGATTATGCAGGTTCTCAGGCGGCTCGCTCGCTTCGTGAAGAAGGAATCAAGGTTACGCTGATCAACTCTAATCCGGCGACGATCATGACGGATCCAGTCACAGCTGATAATGTGTATTTGCTCCCGCTGGAAAAGAAATCAATTATCAAAATCCTAACCGATCATCCCGATATAGACGCGGTTCTTCCCACCATGGGAGGTCAGACTGCCTTGAATCTGGCGATTGATTGTGACAAAGCGGGGATTTGGAAAAGGTTCAATACGCACATGATAGGAGTAGATATTGATGCGATTGACACTGCCGAAAATCGGGAGAAATTTAAAGCTCTGATGGAAAAAATCGGTGTCGGCGTGTGTAAAGGCGCAACTGCCACTTCATTTCTTCAGGGAAAAGAAATCGCACAAGAAATCGGGTTTCCGTTGATTATCAGAGCATCATATACTCTAGGTGGAGCAGGCGGAGCTTTTGTGGAAAAAGAAGAGGATTTTGAAAAATACTTGGTCGCTGGACTTCAAGCTTCACCGGTACATGAGGTTTTGATCGAACAGAGCATCACGGGCTGGAAAGAATATGAGCTCGAAGTGATGCGCGACAATATCGGCAACATGATCGTAATCTGTTCTATTGAGAACTTTGATCCGATGGGTGTGCATACAGGAGATTCAATCACGGTGGCGCCTGCCATGACATTGCCGGATACGACCTATCAGCGGATGCGTAACTATGCCATTACGATGATGAATAGCATCGGTACTTTCGCAGGTGGATGCAACGTGCAGTTTGCGGTAAGCCATGACAATTCTGAAATCATCGGAATCGAGATTAATCCTCGTGTATCCAGATCTTCGGCTTTGGCATCCAAGGCGACAGGGTATCCGATTGCTAAAGTCGCTGCAAAACTGGCTATCGGCTACAATCTGGACGAATTGAAAAACTCGATTACCGGGACTACTTCGGCTTATTTCGAACCATCGATAGACTACGTGATCGTAAAGATTCCACGTTGGAACTTTGACAAATTCAAAGGCTCTGACAGAAGACTTGGACTTTCGATGAAATCGGTAGGAGAGGTGATGGGAATAGGCAGAAATTTCCAAGAAGCACTTCAAAAAGCATGTCAATCCCTTGAAATCAAACGAAATGGACTGGGAGCTGATGGAAAAGAGTTGAGAGATCAGGACAAGATTTTGTATTCACTGGCTAATCCCAGTTGGAATAGATTGTTTCATATTTATGACTCCTTTAAGCTTGGGATTTCCTTTCGCACGATTCACGAGCTTACTCAAATCGACAAATGGTTCTTGAAGCAAATTGAAGATCTGATTCATTTGGAAGGGGAGATTGAAAAATATGACTTAGATACTATCCCTGCCGAACTGATGGAGCTGGCCAAAAAGAAAGGCTATGCAGATCGACAGATTGCGCATTTGCTAGATTGTTTGGAAAGCGAAGTCTTCGACAAGCGCTACACCGAAATGGGAATCAAGCGGGTTTATAAGCTGGTTGATACTTGCGCGGCAGAATTTGAGGCGAAGACTCCTTATTACTACTCAACGTTCGGCGATGAAAATGAGTCGATTTCTTCAGACCGGAGAAAAGTGGTGGTTTTGGGTTCCGGTCCAAACCGAGTCGGCCAAGGAATCGAGTTTGATTACTCTTGTGTACACGGTGTTTTGGCTGCCAAGGAATGTGGTTACGAGACCATCATGATCAATTGCAATCCAGAGACGGTGTCCACGGATTTTGATATTGCGGATAAGCTTTACTTCGAACCGGTATTCTGGGAGCATATTTACGAGATCATTTTACACGAAAATCCGCTTGGAGTAATTGTACAGCTGGGTGGTCAGACTGCTTTGAAGCTGGCAGAAAAGCTGGAGAAATACGGCATCAAGATTATCGGGACGAGCTTTGAAGCTCTTGACCTGGCCGAGGATCGAGGCAGATTCTCTACGCTGTTGAAAGACTTGGACGTGCCATATCCTGAGTTTGGTACGATTCACAACACGGATGAAGCATTGGAGCTTTGCAAGACGATTGGCTTCCCACTGTTAGTGAGACCTTCGTATGTACTGGGCGGTCAAGGGATGAAAATCGTGATCAATGAGAAAGAATTAGAGCAGCATGTGGTGAATGTGCTTCGGGATATTCCAAACAATGAGATCTTGCTTGATCACTTTTTGGAAGGAGCCATAGAAGCGGAAGCAGATGCGATTTGCGACGGAGAAAATGTCTACATCATCGGTATTATGCAACATATTGAGCCTGCAGGAATTCACTCAGGTGATTCCTATGCAGTCTTGCCCCCCTACAATTTGGGGGATTTGGTGATTCGCCAGATCGAAACTTATACTCATAAAATCGCTTTAGCCTTACGAACAGTTGGACTAATCAATATCCAGTTTGCAATCAAAGACGACAAGGTTTATATTATCGAGGCGAATCCAAGAGCGTCCAGAACGGTGCCTTTTATCTGCAAGGCCTACCGCGAACCTTATGTCAACTATGCCGTAAAGGTGATGTTGGGTGAGAAAAAAGTGACTGATTTTGAATTCAAACCTTACAAAAAGGGTTATGCCATCAAAGAACCCGTTTTCTCTTTCCACAAATTCCCAAATGTCAACAAGGAACTTGGACCGGAGATGAAGTCAACCGGAGAAGCAATTTACTTCATCGATGATTTGATGGATGATTACTTCTTGGAAATCTATGCAAAACGGAATCTGTATTTGAGCAGATAATTTGATAATCTAAAAAAGAAAAGCCTTGCTAAAGTTTTTAATTATATTTCTCGGAGTGGGTTGGCTATTAGGCCAACTCATCCGTTATTTCCTTCGAACCAAGCTTGCAAAATTTGCGCAGCATGTAAATAATGTCGCAAAGGAAGAGCAGCGAACCCGGCAACAGGCGGGCAGACCAAAAGACGGGGTCCACGTGGATTTCATTCCAAAGGATCATCAGGAAAAGCGCCAGAAAGATATTGAAGGCGGCGAATATGTAGACTATGAAGAAGTGAAGGAATAAATCCTTCACTTTTTTTATTGTTATTTTAACCGCAAAGTTCACAAAGGTTTGCGCAAAGGAACACGAAGTTTCTTGCTTTAAATAATCCCACTTGAGATCGATTTTTCACCCAGACCAGAGCAGAAGGATTCCTCTTTTTCTTGAAATTTTGATTATCCGCGTTAAACTGTTGAGTTCACAAAGGTTTTCGCAAAGGAACATGAAGCGAACCCTTAATTGCATCCTGGTTCAAAGCTTTTCTATTTAGGCACGAGCTATTTTTTTACCATCACAAAGGTTTTCGAAAGGTGAGTCAAACTAATCTTGAGGTATTTTCTAGACATTTTGATTTTTGAACAAAAGCTAACAGACCTCGAAGGTTTCCAGCAAAGTAGATTTGTAACAGCAGAGGCAAAGGTCAGGTGAAGAAAATGAAGAGTCCGCTTACGAGTTCCGATAATTATCGTGGAAGTAATTCAGAAGCCTTTTCAAAGGATTTTTAATCCTTAAAATCCAGAATCAGTCGATCAAAAAAAGAATCATGAGATACTATGACCCCATAATTCTCCGTATAATCGAGCTTGTTTAATATTAATTAACAACAGGTATTACGAAAAATTTTTCTACTTTTAAATCCTTTAGTTGTGAATCTAAAATTGGATAGATGTATGAGAAATTTACTTGCCACAGTTTTTTTCTGCTTTATTTTTCAGAGCGGTTTTGCTCAAAAATTAACCATAAGCGGGACGGTAAAAGATGCCGAAAATGGTGAGACGCTTATTGGAGTCAACGTATTTGATAAGAAAAACCAAAAGGGAGCGATCAGCAACAATTTCGGATTTTTCAGTTACTCAACCTTTGATTCTGACGTGGAATTAGTGTTCAGCTACGTCGGATACGATCCTGAATTTATGAAATTCAATCTTGCCGGTGACACCTTGCTGACGGTGGAATTGAGACCATCAGGATTGCTGAGGGAAGTAGTGATTGAAGGGGAGCGATCTGATCCTATTCAAGAGAGTACCCAGATGGGTACGATCCAAATACCCTTGCGGGAAATAAAAAATCTCCCGGCATTGATGGGAGAGGTGGACATATTCAAAGTCATCCAGCTTCTTCCTGGCGTGCAATCAGGTGCCGAAGGCGCTTCCGGCTTGTATGTCAGAGGCGGAAGTCCTGATCAAAACCTGGTTTTGCTCGATGGTGTCCCGGTCTACAATGCATCCCACTTATTTGGGTTTTTCTCTGTATTCAACGATGGCGCAATTAATAACGTGGAACTAATCAAAGGCGGATTTCCGGCTAGATTTGGCGGTCGGTTGTCTTCTGTAATTGATATCACGATGAAAGAAGGCAATATGCGGGAGTTTCAAGGTGAAGGTAGCATAGGCCTGATTGCATCCAAAATCACACTTGAAGGTCCCATAGTGAAGGATAAAACTTCTTTTCTAATCTCAGGACGAAGGACCTACTTGGATATGATTGCTCGACCTATAATCAGAAACAGCTCGGATGGAAATGAGGATGTTGGCTATTTTTTTTATGATCTCAATGCGAAAGTGAATCATATCTTCAATAAGAGAAATCGGTTATACTTGAGCTACTACGGAGGTGAAGATGTGGCTTATTCCAATTATCGCAATAGTTGGGAAAGGTCGGAAGGAACCACTGAAAGTAAAGAAAGAGCCGGTCTGGGCTGGGGAAATAGAATCGCTGCGGTCAGATGGAATCATATATTTAACGAACGTCTTTTTGCAAATTTCACGAGCACATTTACGCGATATCGGTTTAATGTTTTTTCAGATTATGAAGATGTATTTTCACCGAGTCAGGAGGGAGCACCGGTCCGGGATTTTTATACTTCCAAGTATTTTTCCGGAATCAGAGACGTAGCACTCAAGGCTGATTTTGATTTTATTCCCAATCCAGACCACTACATTCGATGGGGCGGAATGTGGATCAATCACCGATTTACCCCGGGCGTATTTGCCTCAAGAGAAGATAACAGTCCCGAAGTGATAGAGGGAGGAACCCCTTCAGATAGTCAGGAATTTTCGGTTTATGTGGAAGATGATTTTTCCATGGGAGATCGTTTCAAATTTAACGTTGGAGCACATTTTTCAGGCTTGATCACGGAGTCCAAGACATATACTTCCTTCCAGCCAAGGCTTAGCCTCCGATATCTGCTGGATGAGAAGTCCTCGCTCAAATTTTCGTATGTGCAGATGGCACAATTTGTACACCTACTGACCAATGCTGGATTGGGACTGCCTACTGATCTATGGGTGCCATCTACAGACAGGATCGGACCGCAGGAAAGCTGGCAACTGGCAGCGGGTTATTTCAAGAGTATCGGATATGGCCTTGAATTCAGCGTAGAGGCCTATTACAAAGATATGCAAGGAGTGGTGGAGTATCAGGACGGTGCATCATTTCTGAATACGACTTCAGACTGGCAGGACAAGGTGACCAGTGGTGCAGGACGCAGCTATGGTATGGAGGTGTTGTTGCAAAAGAAAACTGGCAAGACGACTGGCTGGATTGGTTATACGCTATCCAAAACCGAGCGAAGATTTGATGAGCTTAATTTCGGAGAGTGGTTTCCATTCCGATACGATCGTCGACATGACATCAGCTTGACCGCCGTCCACAAACTGTCAGATAAAATCGATCTTTCCGGAACTTGGGTTTTTGGTACAGGCAATTTTATTACCGTGCCCACCCAACGCTATCAGTATTCCGACCCATTTATTAATGGTGGACAGAACCAGTTCAATGGAAATGCCATAGAATATTTCGAATCTAGGAACAACTTTCAGATGAGAAGCTACCATCGATTGGACTTGGGAATCAATTTTAACAAAGAAAAGAAATGGGGCACGCGGACCTGGAACGTGTCAATATATAATGTCTATAGCAGGTTGAATCCCTTTTATATGGACATAGGCTATAATTCTGAAACGCAAAAAAATCAATTGAGACAAGTCAGTTTATTCCCCATTGTACCATCGGTTTCTTATCGGTTTACCTTTTGATAACTATGAAAAAGCAGAAAACCACTTTATTGGCTCTTGTGATTGTGCTAGCCTTTAGCGCCTGTGAACAGTTTCTGGAAGTAGAGCTACCAGGTCAGGAGCCCAAGCTTGTTTTGAATGCGCTCCTTGAGAATACCGATACCATCAGGGTGTCTCTCAGCAAAAGCAGAGGAGTGCTGGATGCATCCGAAAACGACAGATTTGAACAGATCAAAAATGGCCAAGTTTTTATCCAGCCGGAAAATGGCCCTAGGATTCCCTTGATATTCAAGGAGCGAAATAGTCCATTTGAGACCATCTCCTTTTATTATTTGGCGGGATATGATCTCAAAGCTGGAGGTACCTATAAGATTTTTGCCGAAAGTCCGGGTTTAGCGTCTGTCAATAGCCAAGTGATATTTCCAGAATCTATTCCGATCAAAGAAATTACGTATCAAGATCTAGGGCCAAATGGATCTTCGCAGAATCAAAATCTGTTCGAGTTTACGTTGAAATTTGAAGATCCGAATGCCAAAAACTACTACGAGTTGGATGGGAACATATTTGGAAGAAGTACAACTCAAGCTAATAACTTTTATAGTGGCGGACTGAATCCACAACCCGTCAATCCCGCCTACGAAAAGGATTACAGTTGGGGGTCAGGACTTTTATTTAGTGACGTCCTACTTCGAGGCAAGGATTCAGAAATGGTCTTTCGAATCAACTTACCCAAAGGTTTTGAGATGGACGTAGAGATCAATCTTATCCATGTGTCTGAATCATATTATAAATACTATGATTCAGCCGATCTTCAAAACTATAATCGTGGCGATATTCTATCCCAGCCAGTCTTGATTTATAACAATATCCAAAATGGACTAGGTAATTTCTCTGCCCGAAATAGAGACCAGCAAATACTGACCATAACAGTAGAGAATTAGGAAAGGAAATGATTTTTTGAAGATTAGAGTACAAGTTGTTTAGATCTAATCTTAGCTTGACAGAAAATGGCTTGAAAAAGATCACAAAAAGATGAGAGAGGAATCCTTCATCTTTTTGGTTTTAGATACCTGATCAAATAAAAATGGAAAAGCAAATAGAAAGAATCAGCATAAATGCCGAAGTATATCATGGCAAGTCTACGGTGAGAATATCCTGTGGAAAATTTGCTTGAACCTCTAGCTTGAGGTATAACTTATGATAAAATTTTGGAGGATTATCCTGATCCAGACAACAAAGATTTGTTAGTCGTTTTGGAGTATGCTTCCAAGCTCGATTGATAAAAATGGATTTACAATTGAGTAATTAATTTCGAGTGAAAAATAGTAAACCCGCTTTCGGTTTTTGTCCCAATCAAAAAATCTTCGCCGCCATCTTTTAGCCCAAATTTCTTCTTAAAGTCAGCGGCTCCAGTCGCATAATTGCGTGTAATCACATTGACTTTCCCGGAAGGAAATCGCTTTTTCAACGCATTCTTTTTTGGATTTAGCTTTTCCAAAATTTCGAAAACGCGACCTGGAATCCGCTCAATCAGTTGGGACGTAGTGTACAAATGGGTATTCGAAGCAAGTTTTTTTAATCCGAATCGATTTCCAAACGTCTTAAATGGACCAGCTTTTAAGATTCCTGCCAGAGGCTCTATCAGGTATCTTTCAGCTTCACCAAAAGTGGCAATAGCATCGACTTCCTCCTGCGGTGTGTAAGAAAACCGCTGAATTTCCTTCCCAAGTTCGACAGCTTCAATTTCCAACAAATTGGAAGTAGTCTCTTTTTCCCAAGAAAGAAGCAATTCCTTTACTTCATTTTTTACCGAGATGATTTG
>Ga0136586_1000285_pt1 | contig 13511 bp, 10 predicted proteins | sample AntRauMFilla1562_FD_104926 | JGI IMG/M metagenome (GOLD analysis project Ga0136586, IMG submission 104926) | Saline lake microbial communities from Rauer Islands, Antarctica - Metagenome Filla 1 #562 | ecosystem: Environmental > Aquatic > Non-marine Saline and Alkaline > Saline | place... | reverse complement strand
GTGTCGTTGCGGCGCTAGATTTTCTGACTGTCAGCAACCGCAAGAGCTTTGGCGATGATGTGCCCGCCTTCGAGGATGGCAGCCTGAATGGCAAGGGCAAGCGGGTCGTCGTGATTGGTGGCGGCGATACGGCGATGGATTGCGTGCGCACCTCCGTGCGGCAGGGGGCGACATCGGTCAAATGCCTTTACCGTCGGGACCGTGCCAATATGCCGGGCAGCCAGCGTGAGGTCGCCAACGCCGAGGAAGAAGGCGTGATGTTCGAATGGCTGACAGCACCTAAAGGGTTTGTTGGGGCGCCTGTGACAGGCGTGATGGTGCAGAAGATGCGTCTGGGCCAGCCCGATGCGACAGGCCGCCAAGCCCCCGAAGTGATCGAGGGTGCCGATTATGTCGAGGAGGCAGATCTGGTCATCATGGCGCTGGGCTTTGAAGCCGAGGATCTGCCGACGCTGTGGAATTGCCCCGATCTGCCGGTAAACCGCTGGGGCACCGTCAAGGCCGATTATGTCACAGGCCGCACCGATGCGCCGGGCGTCTATGCCGTGGGCGATATCGTGCGCGGTGCCTCGCTGGTAGTCTGGGCGATCAAGGATGGCCGCGACTGCGCCGAGGCGATCATCGCCCAGCTGGATACCAAGGCGGCGATTGCGGCGGAATAACGCCCTGCGCCGACCAATAAAATTACCTTTCGCGCCGCGTGCGCCCACCGAAGGAGACGCCAAATGACCGTTTATGATGACGCATGGGTAGCCCGCGAAGAAGCCAAGCGGGCCTTTATGGCCGAAAACGGCCTCTACTCCCCCGAGGAGGAACATTCGTCCTGCGGTGTGGGCCTTGTGGTCAACATCGACGGGTCCCGCACGCGCGAGGTGGTGGAAAACGGGATCAAGGCGCTCAAGGCGATCTGGCACCGCGGTGCTGTCGATGCGGACGGCAAGACCGGCGATGGCGCGGGCATTCACCTGCAAATCCCGGTGCCGTTTTTCTATGATCAGGTTCAGCGCACAGGCCACACGCCCCGCATGAACGAGATGCTGGCCGTCGGTCAGGTTTTTCTGCCGCGCACCAACTTCGCCGCACAAGAGACATGCCGCACAATCGTCGAGACCGAAGTGCTGCGCATGGGCTATTATATCTACGGCTGGCGTCATGTGCCGGTGAATGTCGGCTGCCTCGGCGAGAAAGCAAACGCCACCCGCCCCGAGATCGAGCAGATCCTGATTTCCAACGCCAAGGGCGTGGACGAGGAAACCTTTGAGCGCGAACTTTATGTGATCCGCCGCCGCATCGAGAAGGCGGCAATCGCCGCGCAGGTGCCGACACTCTATATCGCGTCGATGTCCTGCCGTTCGATCATCTACAAAGGTATGATGCTGGCCGAGCAGGTCGCGGAATTCTATCCCGATCTGATGGATCCCAAGTTTGAGAGCGCCTTTGCGATCTATCACCAGCGCTACTCCACCAATACCTTCCCGCAGTGGTGGCTGGCACAGCCCTTCCGCATGCTTGCCCACAACGGTGAGATCAACACCCTCAAGGGCAACCTGAACTGGATGAAGAGCCACGAGATCCGCATGGCTTCGGCGACATTCGGTGACATGGCCGAGGACATCAAGCCGATCGTTCCCGCCGGGTCCTCCGATTCCGCCGCCCTCGATGCGGTGTTCGAAGTGCTGGTGCGCGCGGGCCGTTCCGCGCCCATGGCAAAAACGATGCTGGTGCCCGAGAGCTGGTCCAAGCAGGCGATTGAGCTGCCGCAGGCCTGGCGCGACATGTATTCCTACTGCAACTCCGTGATGGAGCCTTGGGACGGTCCCGCCGCCCTCGCCATGACCGATGGCCGCTGGGTCTGCGCCGGGCTGGACCGCAATGGCTTGCGGCCAATGCGCTATGTCGTGACCTCCGATGGCATGCTGATCGCCGGATCGGAGGCGGGGATGGTGCCGCTGGATGAGGCGCGCGTGGTGCGCAAGGGCGCGCTGGGGCCGGGGCAGCTGCTGGCGGTCGATATGGCCGAAGGCAAGCTTTTCAACGATACCGAGATCAAGGACAAACTCGCTGCGGCGCGCCCCTTTGGCGAGTGGGTGGGCAAGATCAATGAGCTGGACGATGCGCTTGCGGGCGTGACCGAAAAGCCGCTGTTCACCGGCGCGGAACTGCGCCGCCGTCAGGTCGCTGCAGGCTATACCATCGAGGAGCTGGAGCAGATCCTTGCCCCGATGGCGGAGGACGGCAAGGAAACGCTCGCCTCCATGGGGGATGACACGCCCAGCGCCGTGCTCTCGACCAAGTACCGCCCCCTGTCACATTTCTTCCGCCAGAACTTCTCTCAGGTGACGAACCCGCCAATTGACAGCCTGCGTGAATTCCGCGTGATGAGCCTCAAGACGCGCTTCGGCAACCTCAAGAATGTGCTCGACGAGGACAGCAGTCAGACAGAGATCCTCGTGCTCGACAGCCCCTTCGTGGGCAATGCGCAGTTCGAAGAGCTGATGCGCCATTTCAACGCTGACAAGGTAGTGCTGGACTGTACGTTTGAGGCCGGTGCGGGGAACCTGAATTCCGCGCTGACCCGGATCCGTGCCGAAGCTGAGGACGCCGTGCGCTCCGGTGCCGGGCATATCGTGCTGACCGATCAGCACAGCGGCGAGGGCAAGGTGGCGATGCCGATGATCCTTGCCACTTCTGCCGTGCATTCGCACCTGACACGCAAAGGCTTGCGCACTTTCTGCTCGCTCAGCGTGCGGTCAGCGGAATGCATCGATCCGCATTATTTCGCGGTGCTGATCGGCTGCGGTGCGACAGTGGTCAACGCCTATCTGGCGGAGGATTCTCTGGCGGACCGGATCGGCCGCGGTCTGATGGACGGTGACCTCACTGCCGCCATCGCGCGCTACCGCGAGGCGATTGATGCCGGGCTGTTGAAGATCATGGCCAAGATGGGGATCTCCGTCGTCTCCTCCTATCGCGGTGGCCTGAACTTTGAGGCGGTGGGCCTCAGCCGCGCCATGTGCGCCGAGTATTTCCCCGGCATGACCAGCCGCATCAGCGGCATCGGCATCACCGGCATCCAGCGCAAGGCCGAGCAGGTGCACGCGCAAGGCTGGGCGGGCACAGACACAGTCATGCCCATCGGCGGCTTCTACAAGGCCCGCCAGTCCGGCGAGACCCACGCATGGGAAGCGACCTCCATGCACATGCTGCAGGCGGCCTGCAACCGCGCCTCCTACGAGATGTGGAAGCAATATAGTGCAAAAATGCAGAGCAACCCGCCGATCCATCTGCGCGATCTGCTGGAGCTCAAGCCGCTGGGCGAGGCGATCCCGATCGAGCAGGTCGAGAGCATCACTGCGATCCGCAAGCGGTTCGTGACGCCGGGCATGTCTTTGGGCGCGCTGTCACCCGAAGCGCACAAGACGCTGAACGTCGCGATGAACCGCATCGGCGCCAAGTCCGACAGTGGCGAAGGCGGCGAAGATCCCGCACACTTCTATCCGGAACCGAACGGCGACAACCCCTCCGCCAAGATCAAGCAGGTGGCTTCTGGCCGCTTTGGTGTGACAGCCGAATACCTCAACCAGTGCGAAGAGCTGGAGATCAAGGTCGCCCAAGGCGCCAAGCCCGGCGAAGGTGGCCAGCTGCCCGGCATGAAGGTGACGGAACTGATCGCGCGGCTGCGGCACAGCACGCCGGGGGTCACGCTGATCTCCCCGCCACCGCACCATGACATCTACTCCATCGAGGATCTGGCCCAGCTGATCTACGATCTCAAGCAGATCAACCCGCGCTGCAAGGTGACGGTAAAGCTGGTCGCCTCCTCCGGCGTCGGCACGATTGCGGCAGGTGTGGCCAAGGCGAAGGCGGATATCATCCTGATCTCGGGCCACAACGGCGGCACCGGTGCCTCGCCCGCCACCTCGATCAAATATGCGGGCCTGCCATGGGAGATGGGCCTGACCGAGGCGCATCAGGTGCTGAGCATGAACAACCTGCGCGGGCGCGTGACCCTGCGCACCGATGGCGGGCTGCGCACCGGGCGTGACATCGTCATGGCCGCGATGCTGGGGGCCGAGGAATACGGCATCGGCACCGCAGCCCTGATCGCCATGGGCTGCATCATGGTGCGCCAGTGCCAGTCCAACACCTGCCCGGTCGGCGTCTGTACGCAGGACGAGGATCTGCGCGCCAAGTTCACCGGCAATGCCGACAAGGTCGTGAACCTGATCACCTTCTACGCCACTGAAGTGCGCGAAATCCTCGCCAGCATCGGTGCGCGCTCCATGGATGAGGTGATCGGGCGGGCGGATCTGCTCACGCAGGTTTCGCGCGGCTCGGCGCATCTGGATGATCTGGATCTCAACCCGCTGCTGATCTCCGTCGATGCGGAGATGGACGCGGTCTATGACCGGTCCAAGCCGCGCAATGCGGTGCCCGATACGCTGGATGCCCAGATCGTCAAGGACGCCGTGCGCTTCCTCGAGGATGGCGAGAAGATGCAGCTGAGCTATGCAGTGCAGAACACCCACCGCTCGGTGGGCACCCGGACGTCCAGCCATATCGTCAAGCGTTTCGGCATGCGCAACGAGTTGCAGCCCAACCACCTGACGGTGAACCTGACCGGATCGGCAGGCCAGTCGCTGGGCGCCTTTGCAGCACCCGGCCTCAAGCTGGTCGTGGCGGGGGATGCCAATGATTACGTGGGCAAGGGCCTGTCGGGCGGCACAATTGTCGTGCGGCCCCCGATGAACAGCAGAATTGTGGCGTCAGAGAACACGATCATCGGCAACACGGTGCTCTATGGTGCGACGGATGGCTACCTTTTTGCCGCCGGCCGCGCGGGCGAGCGGTTTGCCGTGCGCAACTCTGGCGCGAAAGTGGTGATCGAGGGGTGCGGCTCCAACGGGTGTGAATACATGACCGGCGGTGTGGCAGTCATTCTGGGCGAGATCGGTGCTAATTTCGGTGCGGGCATGACCGGTGGCATGGCCTATCTCTATGACCCCGAAGGCCGTGCGAGCGACATGATGAACCATGAAACACTGGTGCATTGTGCGGTGACCGTGGATCATTGGGAAAACCAGCTCAAGAGCCTGATCGAGCGTCATGCCGCAGAAACCGACAGCCGCAAAGCGGCCGACATCCTACAGCACTGGGATCTGGAAAAGATCAATTTTGTGCAGATCTGTCCAAAGGAAATGCTCAGCCGGATTGCCGCCCCGCTGGGTATGGAGCCGGAGGCCGTTCCGGCCGAATAACGCTCCAGAGAAGTGTGTCAGCGGACCACAGCGCTTGGTTCGCTGACACGAAACCGTCCCTGCCGCCAGCAGGGTTCCGATAGACATTCGCAAACCCTCGCTTGGATGGCGATTTCGCCTCAACGCTGGATGCAGCCTTGACGCAAGCGGCAGGCGATCTTACTGCGGGCGTTCCCAAAAACGGATCCGGCAGCTATAGCTTGGCCATGGCAAAACGCAGTTCAAAAACCAAAGCCGCCCCGAAGGCCGGGCAGACCCCGCGCGTGCCCCTGGGCCGCCGGATCCGGCGTATTCTGTGGCGTGCTGTGGCGGTCGCATTTCTGGCGGTTGCCGCGGCGGTCGTGCTGGGGCGGTTCATAAACCCACCCACAACCGCCTATATGTTCGGTGAGGCCCGCAGGCTGGGCGGCGTGGAACAGCAATGGGTCCCGATGGAGCGGATCGCCCCGGTCATGGCGCGCGCCGTCGTCGCGGCAGAGGATGCCAACTTCTGCCTGCACTGGGGGTTTGACGTAGCCGCGATCCGCCTTGCGATTGAGCAGGGTTCCAATCGTGGCGCCTCCACGCTGAGCCAGCAAACAGTCAAGAACGTCTATCTGTGGCACGGGCGGACGTGGGTGCGCAAAGCGCTGGAGGCCGGAATCACCCCGATGGTCGAGGCGGTCTGGCCCAAGCGCCGCATCCTCGAAGTCTACCTGAATGTTGCTGAATTTGACGAAGGCGTCTTTGGCGTTCAGGCAGCGGCGCAGCATTACTTTGGTGTCGATGCCGCAGACCTGAGCGAGCGGCAGGCAGCAGCCCTCGCCGCCGTCTTGCCCGCGCCCCAGTCGCGCAGCGCCTCGCGCCCGACAGCCTTCCTGAGCCGACGGGCCGCACAGATCCGCTCCGGCGCCGCCACAATCCGCGCAGACGGGCGCGCGGATTGTTTCGAGAGTTGAATATTCGCGCGCTACAAGGCATTCAGGACAGGCACTTCAGTATCGGATTTATGATGGCCCGTCTGTTCCACGTCCCCCTCTCGCCCTTTTGCCGGAAAATCCGTCTCAGCCTTGCGGAAAAGAAGATCGAGGTGGAGCTGGTCGAGGAGCGCTATTGGGAGGCGGATCCGGATTTTCTGCGGCGCAACCCTGCGGGCAAGGTGCCGGTGCTGCGCCTCGACGGGATCATGATGTCCGAGAGTGCGGCGATCTGCGAATACATCGAAGAGACGCGACCGGAGCCTTCCCTGCTTCCCCGTGATCCGGTGCAACGTCTGGAAGTGCGCAGGCTGGTGACGTGGTTCGACGACAAGTTCCACCACGAAGTGACCAGCAAGCTGCTCTATGAGCGGGTCAACAAGAAGATGATGAAAGCGGGCTATCCCGACAGCAAGAACGTCAAGGCAGGGGCCCGGGCGATCAAGTTTCATCTGGGCTACATGACATGGCTGCTGAACCATCGGCGCTGGCTGGCGGGGGATGCGATGACGCTGGCGGATTTCGCGGCTGCGGCGCATCTCTCCTCGCTCGACTATATCTCCGACGTGGACTGGAACAGCTGTCCTGAGGTGAAGGACTGGTACGCCAAGATCAAGTCGCGCCCTGCATTCCGGTCCATCCTTGCCGATCAGGTGCCGGGCTTCACGCCGCCAAAACACTATAACGATCTGGATTTTTGAGGGCCGCATCTGCGGCGCGGACGGATTGAGTTTAAGGGAAAAATGAAGAATGGACCTGAAGGCGCGGTTGGTTCAGGAGGCATTGGACGCTGGTTTTGTGGCGTGCCGGATCTGCAGACCGGACGCCGTGCCGCAGGTGCCGGAGCGGCTGGGTGCGTTTCTGGAGGCGGGCTATCACGGGCAGATGGGCTGGATGGAAGACCGCGCGCATTGGCGCGGGGATCCTGCGCTGCTGTGGCCGCAAGCGCGTTCCGTGATCATGCTGGCGGAGAGTTATGCACCGGAGCATGATCCGCTGGCGGTGCTGGAACGGCGTGATCTGGGTGCCGTCTCCGTCTATGCCCAAGGGCGCGATTATCATGATGTGGTGAAAAAGCGGCTCAAGCGGCTGGCGCGCTGGATGGTGGCGCAGGTGCCCTGCGAGGTGAAGGTATTTGTGGACACAGCACCCGTGCCGGAAAAGGCGCTGGCGCAGGCGGCGGGCTTGGGGTGGCAGGGCAAGCATACCAATGTGCTGAGCCGCGATTGGGGCAATTGGGCCTTTTTAGGCTCTGTCTTCACAACGCTGGATCTGGAGCCGGACGCCCCGGAGGTGGACCATTGCGGCAGCTGCACGGCCTGTCAGGATATCTGTCCCACGAATGCGTTTCCCGCGCCCTACCGCCTCGATGCCCGGCGCTGCATTTCCTATCTCACGATAGAGCATAAGGGGCCTGTCGCGTTGGAGTTGCGCGGGAAGTTGGGCAACCGGATCTATGGCTGTGATGATTGTCTGGCGGTCTGCCCATGGAACAAATTCGCTGTGGCGGCCAGCGATCTGCGCTATCACGGCACGGCGGGTGGCACCTTGGCGGAGCTTGTGGTGCTGGACGATGCGGCGTTTCGGGCGCGGTTCTCGGGCTCGCCCATCAAGCGGATCGGGCGGGACCGGTTTGTGCGCAATGTCCTTTATGCCATTGGCAATTCGCGGGATCTGTCGCTGCGCGCTGCGGCGCAGGCGCTGTGCGAAGATCCCGATCTGGCGGTTGCGGATGCGGCGCGCTGGGCCGTGGCGCAGCTGGGCACGATTGGGGATGGCAATCGCCACACCTTGGGGTAGGAAAATCCCAGCAATCTGAAGGAGAGACCCATGGCGTTGCTTTTGGGCGTGGACACCGGCGGCACCTATACGGATGCGGTGATCATCCGCGATGAGCGTGAGGTGATCGCAAGTGCCAAGGCGCTGACAACGCGGCAGGATCTGGCGATTGGCGTGGGCGGTGCCGTGCGCGCGGTCTTGGCGCAATCCGGTGTGGCGGCGGGGGATATTGCACTTGCCTCTCTGTCTACGACCCTCGCCACCAATGCCTTGGTGGAGGGGCAAGGCGGGCGTGTGGCGCTGGTCTATATCGGGTTCAGGGAGCGGGATCTGGCAACGCATGGGTTGCTGGAGGCGCTGAAGGGTGATCCGCATGTGGTGCTGGCGGGCGGGCATGATCATGCGGGCGCCGAGGCAGCAGCGTTTGACGAAGAGGGATTGCGCGCGTTTCTGGCAGAGCATGGCGGCGGTGTGGGCGGCTTTGCGGTGGCCGCGCAGTTTGCCGTGCGCAATCCCACGCATGAGTTGCGGGCAGTGGCGATCATCAAGGCGCTGACCGGGCGGCCTGTCTCTGCCAGTCACCAGCTGTCGGCCAAGCTCAACGGGCCGAAGCGGGCGATGACCGCGGTATTGAATGCGCGGCTGATCGGGATGATCGACCGGCTGATCGGGCGGGCCGAGGACATTCTGCGCGAGATCGGCGTGACTGCGCCGCTGATGGTGGTGCGCGGTGATGGCGCGCTGATCTCGAGCGCGCAGGCGCGGGAACGGCCGATTGAGACGATCCTCAGCGGGCCCGCCGCCTCGATTGTCGGGGCGCGCTGGATGACCGGCGCGGATCATGCACTGGTGAGCGATATCGGCGGGACGACGACGGATGTGGCCCTGCTCAGGAATGGGCGGCCCGCGATTGATCCGGCGGGTGCGCGGGTGGGCAAGTACCGCACGATGGTCGAAGCAGTGGCGATGCGCACCACCGGACTTGGCGGCGACAGCGAGGTGCATTTCCTCTCCGAAGGTCTGACCGGGGGTGTGACCCTTGGACCGCGCCGGTTGCTGCCCGTCTCGCTGATTGCGCTGGAGGCCCCTGATGTTGTGCACCGCGTTCTCGATGCGCAGCTGCGCAGCACGATGCCGGGCGAGTTTGACGGGCGCTTTGTGCGTGCGGTGGCGGGGCAGCGCATAGAAGGGATCGGCCCGCGCGAGGAGGTCTTGCTGGAGCGGATCGGCACGGCGGTGCTGCCGCTGGGCGAGGTGCTGCGCTCCCGGATCGAGACCGGCGCGCTGACGCGGCTGGTCGAACGGGGGCTGGTACAGATGGCCGGGGTCACCCCTTCGGACGCGAGCCATGTGCTGGGGCTGGTGGATGTCTGGGACGCCGATGCCGCGCGCAAGGCGCTGGCGCTCTTCGGGCGGCGGAGGACCGGCGCGGGCGAGCGGCTGGCACCCGAGCCTGCGGATATGGCGCGGATGATCATCGCCCGGCTGGAGCATCAGACTTCCTTGGCCCTGTTAGAGACTGCCTTTGCAGAAGAGGAGACAGGTTTCGAACTGGAGCCGGAAGCGCTGGCCCGGCATGTGCTGATGCAGCGGGGCCTTGGCGGGCATTGCGGTCTGGTGAGGCTGGAGACGGGGCTGGCTGTGCCGGTGATCGGGCTGGGGGCCAGTGCCGCCACCTATTATCCGGCGGTGGGCCGCATGCTGGGCTGTGAGATGATCCTGCCCTCCCATGCGGGCGTGGCCAATGCGATCGGGGCCGTCGTGGGGCGCGTGACGATGCGCGAGGCAGGCACCGTCACCTCCCCCGCCGAAGGGACGTACCGGGCGCATCTGAGGGACGGGCCGCAGGATTTCGCGGATGCGCAAGCAGCACTTGACCAGCTTGAACAGGTGCTGCGCAGCCACGCCATTGCTGCGGCCCAAGCCGCCGGGGCCGCAGACATTGAGGTGACTGTGTCCCGCGACATACGCCGTGCAGGCATCGAGGGCCGCGAGGTCTTTGTCGAAGCGGAGGTGACTGTCGAGGCCTCGGGACGGCCACGGGTGGGGGTCTGAGGCACGCCGGGATCCAGCAGAAGACACAGCGCCGGACAAAATAAACCAAAACGATTGATTTAAAGGTTAATTGCCAACAGACTGTACCCCTGTGGTGGTCTAGGCCATGCTTTTATAGGGGAGTAGGCGAGATGCCTGTCGAATATTCCATTTCCCCAAGCCTGAACATTGCTTACGGACATTGGTCCGGGGACGTAAACCTGAATGAGTTCCGTGACATGTTCGCGGCATACCTGAACGACGAGAACTACGCGACTGGCCATATTCAACTGTGTGATTTTTCACAGGTGACCAGCCTTGATGCTGATTTCAACAGCATCTGGTCGGTGCTTTCGATGATGAATGCATCGAATGCGCCGGTGATTTTGAAACCTCAATGTGTGATTTACGCACCCAGCGACGTGGTGTTCGGATATGCCCGCATGTATCAGTCGCTGGCCGAATACGAAGACGGTATTCAGGTCACCGTATGCCGGGAGGAAAACGAAGCGCTGGCAGCCCTCGATCTCTGTGCGGTCACGATGGACGATCTGCGCCGCAAGGGTGGGTTTCTGGTGTCCGCTCCAAAGCGCCCAAGAGTATTGCATGCCTGAACCGGGGAAAGGGGCGTGCCCACCCTGTGAGAGAAGGCCACCCGCCGCGACGGGTGGCCTGTATGATCACTCCGCTGCTGCCCGCTTCGGCAGGACCCAGCCCGCTCTGGGAAAATGGCAGGTATATCCGTTCGGGATCCGCTCGAGGTAGTCCTGATGCTCGGGCTCCGCTTCCCAGAACGCTGACACAGGCTCTACTTCGGTCACCACTTTACCGGGCCAGATGCCGGAGGCTTCGATGTCCGCGATGGTATCCAGCGCCACGGCTTTCTGATCCGCATCCTCATAGTAGATGGCGGAGCGGTAGCTCATCCCGCGATCATTACCCTGACGGTTCGGCGTTGTGGGATCGTGGATCTGGAAGAACAGCTCCAACAGGTCACGGTAGCTCAGGACGGAGGAGTCAAAGACCACCTCGATCGCTTCGGCATGGGTGCCGTGATTGCGGTAGGTGGCATTCGGCACATCGCCGCCGGAATAGCCGACGCGCGTGCTGATCACGCCCGCCCGTTTGCGGATGAGGTCCTGCATACCCCAGAAACATCCCCCCGCCAGTACTGATCTTTGAGTGCTCATGCTGCGTTCTCCACTTGGTTGATGTAATCGCCGTATCCCTCACCCTCCATATCGTCACGGTGGATGAACCGCAGCGAGGCCGAGTTGATGCAGTAGCGCAGCCCGCCCCGATCCCGGGGTCCGTCGTCGAAGACGTGGCCAAGGTGACTGTCGCCATGGGTGCTGCGCACTTCGGTGCGGACCATGCCGAGGCTGCGGTCGCTGATCTCCTGCACATGGGCAGGCTCTATGGGTTTGGTAAAACTGGGCCAGCCGCAACCGCTCTCGTACTTGTCAGCTGACGCGAACAGCGGCTCGCCCGACACGATATCGACGTAGATGCCGGGGGATTTGTTGTTCAGCAACTTTCCGGTGCCGGGCCGCTCCGTACCACTCTCCTGAGTGACGTAGAATTCCTCGGGGGACAGGGTCGCGATCACGTCCGGGTTTTTGGTATACTGTGCCATGGGTGTCTCCTTGTGCTCATGCTATAAGATGGGGCTTTTGCGGAAAAATCAAAGGGGGCATCTGTGCGGTGAAACTGTTTGTGAACCTATCGTGCCATTGCGGCGTATTACATGCAGGAGGATCTATGATGCGGTTGATTTTGGCGGTTCTGGTATCGGTCTGGGCAGGTGCGGTTTCGGCGGCCCCGCAAGATGCGGTTTTCCCCTCCATCGACGGGGGCACCATCGCGCTGCGCGATTTTGCAGGCCAGCCTGTGCTGGTGGTGAACACGGCGTCGCAATGCGGCTTTACCCCGCAATATGATGGGCTTCAGGCGTTGCAGGACCGCTACGGTGATCGCGGGTTGGTGGTGCTGGCGGTGCCGTCGGATGATTTCAATCAGGAGTTGGCCAGCGCTGCCGAGATAAAGGAGTTCTGCGAGATCAACTTCAACCTCACGCTGCCGATGACCGATGTGACCCATGTGCGCGGGACGCGTGCCCATGAGTTCTACAAGCAGGTCCGTGCGGAGACAGGTTTTGTGCCGCGCTGGAATTTCAATAAGGTGCTGATCGGGCCGGATGGCGCCGTGGTGGGAACATGGGGTGCCAATGCCCGCCCCGACAGTGGCGCCATTCCCCGCGCGATCGAGGCGTTGTTGAACTAGGTACTGCGCTGGCGCGAGATCTGCACCGCCAGAATGCCTGCCGCGATGATCGCCACGCCCAGAATGTCGCGGGGGCCCAGTGCCTCGTTCAGCAGCAGCGCCGCGATGGCGACCCCGAAGAACGGGTTGAGGAAATGGAAGGTGGCCGCGCGTGTTGCACCGATGCGGCCCACCAGCATGAACCAGACCCATGTCGCCAACAGGCCCGGCACAAGGCAGGTGTAGGTGAACGCGAGCGCGAGCGGTAGGGTGAGGTTAACCTGCGGTGTCTCGAACAGCAGTGTCGCCACGGTCAGCGCCGCGCACCCCACGAGCATCTGCAAGCCCACCACCATGAGCAGATTGCCGCTGCCAGAGGCGGTTTTGACCGTCAGCGTGGCGATGGCCAGGGCCAGCACGCCAATGAAACAAATGCCGATGCCAACCAGATCGACACCGTCGGTGATCCGCGTGCCCATGATCAGACCAACACCCGCGATCCCTGCCGCCAGTCCCGCGATACCCAACAACCCCAGTCTGTCGCCCATGAACCCCCACGCCAGCAACGCCACCATGAGCGGCATGGCCGAGGCAATGATCGCGGCCAGCGATGCCTCGATGGTCTGCATGGCAACGAAAAACAGACCCAGATAGACGGCGTTCTGCAAGATGCCAAAGACGATGGTCGCGCGCCACTGACCACGGGTCAGCCGCCAGCTCTGCCCGAGGGCAAGTGCGATCCCGACGCCGATGATCCCCGAAACCAGATAGCGCAGCGAGAGCGCAAAGAGCGGCGTCGCATCCGCGACAATGATCCGGGCCGAGGTAAACGCAGAGGACCACATCAGCGCAAAGGCCAGCCCCAATGCGATCGCGCGAATGTCCATGGATGTGATGCCCTGTCTGAGGTCTTGTCTGAAGTCTTGTCTGAGGTCCTGTTGCGGACCATCGGGGAGAATGCGCCCAAGCGCAACCTGTCACAAAGAAACAGCCCCCCCGCATTAAAAAAGGGCCACCCGATGGGTGACCCTTCTGAGCTCTTGCCCAAACGTCGGTGGGCTTAGCCGTTGACGCTGTCTTTGAGGGCTTTGGCGATGGTCATTTTCACGACCTTGTCCGCTTCTTTCTTGAACTGCTCGCCCGTTGCGGGGTTGCGGACCATCCGCTCGGGACGCTCACGGCAGTAGATTTTTCCGACGCCGGGAAGGGTCACGGCACCACC
>Ga0136586_1000276_pt1 | contig 13807 bp, 6 predicted proteins | sample AntRauMFilla1562_FD_104926 | JGI IMG/M metagenome (GOLD analysis project Ga0136586, IMG submission 104926) | Saline lake microbial communities from Rauer Islands, Antarctica - Metagenome Filla 1 #562 | ecosystem: Environmental > Aquatic > Non-marine Saline and Alkaline > Saline | place... | reverse complement strand
GTCGCGTTCGACGAGACCGACTCTACCGGATCGTCTTCCGGAAAGTAGGGCCAGGCACTTCATACACCCTGATTACTACCGGATCGTCTTCCGGACAGTAGAGCCAGGCACACGGATCGTCTTCCGGAAAGTAGGGTCTTTCGCCCTGATTACACATCAATACAAACAAAAAAACACACTACCTCTCACAGGCAACTGCAGGAGACAGTGTACAAAAAAAGCGAAAACGCAAAAAAACAACAACAGTCCTGGTGGCATGTTCCACCTATTGGTGACATTTGGGTTCGATTCCCCACTGTTTGACACTGTAAATACGATGTAAATGAACTCTTACATCCCACATCCTTTATTTCACCAAGTCGAAGTCACGTTGCGCGATCTGTGTCTTCGTGTAGTGTGAAATTTACGTATATAAGACCACGCTCCATGCTCTCTTCACGAATTCGCAATGATGTTTCTTCGCGCCATCCTGTATGGGTGGTTGTTTTTACAACACGTCTCGGCGGTTTGTGATAATACATCGCAAGTGTGTCAATGCACCCTCCCACAGATCAGGACAAGAAGTGAATCGACGGACGTAAGAGTAGAATTACCAATCGATGAAGCGTGGCGTCATCAGTGTAATCGATGCATGATTTTGGGAATAAGTGAAAGCTGTGTTGCAGAAACTGCGTTGGATATTGAATCTTTTCGCGTGAGATTTTGGGCACCCCGCAACGCTGACATCACGCAGTCTACGGTGGCAGTGGTGAAAATTCTGACTCCGGCGACGGATAGGACAAATCAACATCTTACGGTTCGAGGGTTCAATACGCCCACTTTACAAGGCTGTGGTAGGAAGACGTAGCCAGCACTTGAAACAGACACTGCATTGTGGGCGGCCAACACAGCTCGTTGGGCATGGCAAAGCGACTCCACGTACGATGCATCTCTTACAGTGTGTACACCTGATGACCAGATTTGGTTTTACAATTTGAATGTGCAAGCCTCGGAGAAAGAAACCGTACAATCCTCGCCTGCTGTGCTACATTTTGAAATTAGTATCAGGGATAATATCTACTTGACAAGAACCACCGCTACATTACAGGAGCAGCTGGTCGACCAAACTGTTGCGGCATCCATTACACGAGGATTATATCCTGTAACTGCGAAAGGCATAAGACCGCTCACATTGGACCTCGTTCCCAAATTATTTTCCGTCATTTGTCGGGATACCGTGGTTTTGGACACTTATGGACACAGCGTACAATTGCCCTTTGAGGGAGAGTACATGTCGATCATGACTCAAATTCCTGCCTCGAATTACTGCACCATCAGCAGTCTTGACAAAACATTGTCGATACACATAAGTGAGGCTTGCAAAGCACAAACAACGATAATCATCTTAGATTCGTATTCAAGTTACAAACTAGTTTCACCAGAATCCGCTGTATCAACGACACCTCAGGAGGGATGTTCCTTTGACGTAAAAGAACATTGTAACGTTGGATTTGAGCGACCACCAGGTTCAAGTGCGTCATGCACGGCATGTGCAGCTGGGAAATTCAAAAACCACATGGGTGTTGGTGCGTGTTCTTCGTGTACGGCAGGGAAATTCATGAAGTTCACGGGAGCCTCTGCCTGTGACGTGTGCTTCAATTCACAGGACTTAGAGAGAACTTTTTGCGAGTCGTGTGGAGTTCACGCCACTGGTCAGTTCGGTACGAATCCATTGATATGCGAGTGCAACAGTGGGTTCTTCTTCCAAACTACACAATGTGTGGCATGTGCAGCCGGCAAATACAAGGAGCAAATCCACAACGGTGTATGTGACGATTGTGCGATGGGACCATACAGCACAACTCTGAACGCAACGAGCCAGGAACTGTGTATATCATGTCCATCTGCCTTGGGACACACCTCGGATCTTGGTTCCGACAGCCGTTTGAATTGTATATGTAAACCTGGTTATGAGAGCGATTTGAATAACAATTGTCAGATGTGCGAAAATCGACATTACAAGGCAACGCTCAGCAACACGGACAGGTGCGTTTTGTGCAAAGCTGGGACGTTCAGTGCAAATCCAGGATTGAGCGCCTGTGTGACATGTGCCGCAGGGTCGTTTAGTTCGGCAGGAGAGACCAAGTGCCGTTTTTGTGCAGACAACAGCGGCATATTCGAACCCAGTAGCGAGTGCGAGTGCGCACAGGGTTATACAAAAATGTCCACAAACTTAGGTTTGCAGTGCATACTTTGTGGACAAGGTACGTTTAAGAATACCACCGGGAATACTCCATGCACGGAATGTGCAAACGGTAAATTTTCCGATAAATTGGGAAATGTGCTTGACGTGTGCACCGTTTGTAGCGCAAACACATATCCTAATCGAGCAAGTGCAGCTTTCTCTTGCACGAGGTGTCCCGATCACAGTGTATCAGACGGAGGAAGCCGGGATGTGACCGCTTGTAAATGCAAATCGGGATTTACAGGCGACTACGGACACTGCAAACAATGCATCGAAGGATTCATCAAGACGATGCCAGGGAACCAAACGTGCGACAAATGTGAAAGCGATAAAATTGCAGATGAATCTTCAACAATATGCCTGTCTTGCGACATCCATTCGCATCCGCTTCGTGACTCGGATCGCACTTCGTGTGCGTGTGTTTCTGGTTACGAGTACGACATCGTGACGTTGAGCTGTACTCAATGTGATGTGGCAAGTCGAAAATACAAATCGACTCTTGGAAATTTCGCCTGCCAAACATGTGCCGACGAAAGGATATACGACCCTCGCGAACAAACGTGCCGAGACCCAGCTTTGACGGAACAAGTAGTCCGATTGTTTCACGGTATCAATTATGTTGCGTTTCACGTGTTTGACGAAAATCCTAATGGCACCCGAATTACCGACATTTTTAAGCGCAATCTCAATTTCGAAAACGTTCAATGGAAAACAGCGACACTCAATACCGAAAGTCCATTTCAAGAGCACGTCCTGAACACGAATGCGCTACCCAACAGGGATTTTTCAAGCAATAATATTTTGCACCATCGCCGAAACGTCTACATGATCAACATTGAGTTCTATGATTCCACTCATTTTGTGGAGTGCAGCTATTACGGTTTACCATTGAGAAAATTTGCAAGCATGGATTTACAGTTGGGTAGGAATAATTTTATCCCAGTTTTGTATACTAGTGTTGACGACAACACAAAGATACTGCCGATTCAAGTCGCATCAAACTGTCAGAATGCTAATTCTGTATTATGTTTCCAGTATGTGCAGTATGATGAATTTTCGTGGATCTTCAGGAAGAGTGAGAACGGTGGTTTAATAACAGACACCACGTCCATTAATGCTCAGGGCGCGTGGACGAGCAGTTTTTCGTTTACACCAGGACAATTCGTGCAGTTGACGTTACGAGGAGATCCAAAACGACCCACTGGACAGAATCGCATGCTTCTACAGGTGGATGATTCTGCACTGCTGGACACGAGTCGATCGTCTTCGTATGGTATAATTCCGAATCTGGGCACGCGTCGACTGCTTACAATACCGACAAGCACACTCGATGCGTATTGTCCGACTGAAACATCGGAAACGGCACAATGTGCGTGCATGTCAAACTCGAATCAAATTCTCAGTTGGCCACTCCGGGATTGCAATAGATGTGTTCTCACCAAGACACAATCATGCTCAAGTATGGGCAAACAGCTTGTACTCGCTGCTATAAAGTATACGATTCGCGTAACGGCGCCCAGCGGCGTCGAACTGACCACAAATTCTATAGCGGTAGCAAAACTCAAACGTAGCTTTCAACACAGTACGTCGATACCACTGCCGACAAAGCATGGCGTCGAGTTTGAACATTTAAGCATCCGCGCACAGGCACCTGCAAAGTGCTCATGTGAGGGTACTAATGGTGCAAGCGTGGATTGCAGTTCCGTTGCCTGTGTCTTGACAAACAAAAAATGGCAATTCGAACTCTCCCTGGCCGTCATGGTCAGCGAAGTTTCCAGACCCACTGATGCGGATGCTCTTGTCGTGAATTTCGAATTCGATCTAGCCGGAGTCCGCTACGTGACGAAAAGTACAGAACTACTCCGTCCTGAAACACAGATCGTCAACTCGGTGCCCATTGAGATTTCGCAGCTTTTTCCGTCTAGAACTGGCTCATATGCACTCGTAACAAAGAGATTTCAAATCGTGTGCCCCCGCGACATGAATGTGGTGGACACCACCAAAGGGACGACGTGTCCTTTCGAGGGAGACACTCTCGCCCACATCAATATTGACACCTTGCAACGACGGACTTTACAGACCTTTCTTGACACTCCTAATCTCGTAGCAGCAGGCATAAAGATTCGAGCCAGTAATTCCGGTTCCACAGCTGCGAGCACGCAACATTTCAAATACACTATCCAGAGGGAGCGCGGTCAATCCACTCTTTACGTGACTATCAAACAAGCACAATTTGAGACATGTTCCATTGCCGGTGTTTATAAGATAGTGGGTCAGTTTTCGTGTGCAAGTCCGTTCATAGTCAATACACCAGATTGTGCATCGCCATTTTCTACTCCTCCCGTTCAACAGACGGACTCGTTGCATATCACAATGATTCGGGCTGACAGAACGAGTCTTCCTGCCGTTATATGGAATAAGGATTCCGAGATCTCAAGACCCGAGCAGCAAATCACGTTCAAGCTGGCAGCACTAGACGATACGTTGGAAATTGATTTGAGACTCGATGCTTTCGAGTGCACTAATACGGCTAACCGAATCAACATTTCGATCACAACATCTGCACCCGCGGCTTTGGATCGTTTGAATGGATTGAACAGTAGCGTACAAACATGCCGAACAACACAGGATTGCGCCTGTAGAATGGGAGGAAACAACATTAACTGGCCATTGGATGAATGCAATGCTTGTGTCGTTTCCAACCTAGATGGTGGGGTATGTGACGGTATGAGTGAGTCCTTTGTCAGTAGTATCAACAGCATTAATTACAACATTTTCGTCAGCAATCAAATTGTAGACGCTGATTCTGTTGCGATAGGTAAATTGAAAAATTCAAAGCCATTCATTGTACAAGGACAGTCGTATCATTATGACCATTTGTCGGTTCGGTCATATGTGTTGCCAACAGGTGTTGGCTGCTTCAACACTGACGATCGCACTTCTCTTGCCGACGCGCAATGGAGCACCAATAGTTTTCAGAATTGTGTGATCCGGCGCAAGATTTTTTTCTTTTCCCTGCCAATCAAGGCTTCGCCTGCTGAGATCATCGAGTTACCTGGCATTGCACTTAAAGTGAATTTTGAGGTTTCGATCGGTGACACTTTGTACGTCACGAAAACACAGAAAGATCTCAGGTCATTCGACGGCATTTCGTCGGGCGTTCAATATCGCACTACCATCCACGACGCAGCCGCCCTGACAGATTCTCCACGTCGGTACCCACTTTCTGTGGAGATGATACCAAAGCAATTTGAAATCACGTGTTCTAGTGCACAGCCAATCGTCTGTCCATTTGAGGGCAACTCTTTGACTTTCCTGTCCCTAAAATCAGTGAATACAGGCGAAGTGGTCACTTCATACAGGATTTTACTTCGAACAATTCCCGACAAAGAATTGTACATCAAATTGAACGCATTTACGTTTGCGCAGCGTGATGATCCCGGAACATTACAAGCTTTTTGTTTTGATCCATCGCATGAATTGTATAACGAGGCATTAGCGAATGGTTATTGTAAAGATAATTTTAAGTATTCTAGACTTCCGGTAACCAGTACGGACAGATTACAGGTCTTCTATTATGAATCCGCACTTGCACGACGGGAAAATATATACCGCCCGGGCATTGGGTTACAAGCGGGCAATAAATGGAAGTTGAGTACGACTGGCGACCTCCTTGAGATCATACTTACCACCGACGGAATTTATGGAAATCAGGACGATTTTGCCTTTAACTTCACAATTTCCACCTCTGTGATTTTCGAGGCGCCATGTCTTGCCGGTACATCTGGTCCAGCCGGCGGACCTTGTGTGGATTGTCCAATGAATACCTACAATTCAGTCGCGGGATCCACTTGCACAAGTTGCCCGTTGTTTTCCAACACAAGTTCCGTACGCACCACCACTTTGTTGTCGTGCCAATGCCAAGCCGGCTATGGTCGCACAAGTTTGAGTTCCAGTGCATTTACATGCTCAATATGTGCTGCCGGAACGTTTCGTGGCGTCTCAAATTGCGAATTATGTCCTGTGAATTCTAATTCCAACGAAGCAAGCAATCAACTTAACGATTGTATTTGTAACGACAACTATATTCGTATCAACAGCCAGTCTTCATTTTATTGCCAAGTTTGTTCTTCGAATCAATATTACACAAAGGTCAATGGAGTTGGAAAGTGCGAATCGTGTCCACAGTTTTCTGTCTCGAGTAGTGGCAGCTCGTCTCTCAGCAACTGTAAATGTGCAGCAGGCTATATGCAACAAAGTTCGACGAATACTCTCTTCGTATGTCAGGCATGTCTGAACACACAATATTACGTAGCAGGCACCGATACTTTGGGCAGCTGCCTGTCGTGTCCGTCCTTCTCCACATCGTCGTTTGGAAGTTTGGATGGCATTGCCTCGTGTGCGTGTGGTTCTCCGTATGTGAAAAAACTATTGTCGATAGGGACTGCGGGGGATTTTCAATGTGATAAGTGTGCAAATAACCAATACCGTACCAATGCGCAAAATCAAATTGCAATATGCGTGGAGTGTCCAGATTTTTCGACCTCACCGATCGGTAGTTCTACCATTGGCCAGTGCACATGCGATGCCAATTTCACCAAAGCACTCGGAATTGGTTCGCTTTTCACGTGCGTGTCGACAACGCAATTAAACTGTCAACCCGGATACGTTAGTGCGACTACAGGATTATGCATACCTTGTGAAGCCGGTACCTACAAGCAAGGACAAAGTAGTACGACGTTGTGTATGACATGCGGCGTCAATTCACAATCAAACTCGGGTAGTGCTGTCTGCACATGTGACCCCGGACACACAAGAATTGATGGGGCATGTGTCGAGTGTCCTGCAAACTCATACAAGACTGGAGTTGGAGACCAAATGTGTGATTCTTGTGCATCGCATCACGTTTCACCCACCGGCAGTGTGGAAAGTGCGTCGTGTGTGTGTGGGCCGGGTGCTGGTGGCAATACGTGTGTCGTGTGTGCGTCTGGGACTTTTAAATCTACAAATGGCAACGGTGTGTGTGAAGCATGTGCCGCAAACATGGTCTCTGTCGTTGCAAGCACATCGCGAAATAACTGTATGTGTGCTCAAGGGTACGGAGGTCAAGCATGCACACTTTGTGCGGCAAATACTTATAAGGAAGAACTGGGTCCGAGTGATTGTGTAGGCTGTATACTGAACTCTGTTTCCCTACCAAAGAGCACACGCGAGATAGATTGTACATGTGTTGGTAGCGAAGGTTGGCAGACGACACTGAAATCACCTCGGACATGTGAACGCACGGTAATCCTTACAACAAAAAAATACGAAGTGCCATTCGATCTCTACACCTTCACCAATAACGTCAATGACGTACGAACAAATTTTAAACTTGCTCTCGCTCTCGCGCATGCAAGTAACGTCGCAAATATCACGTTGACGTATTATGCCACAGGCACCACCGCACCAGTGTTTACGGATCGTGCTCGTCGCCGAAATATGTTACAAATTTCAATCCCAAATACCAGACCGCTACAAATGACCTCGTGTACACTTGATGCCAGCATACAATCGTTCGCAAGTATACCTCTCCCTGCGGATAGCACGACGCTGGCTCAACTTCGAATTACATATCCGAGTCTCGTTCAATATACCAGCTTAACACCTGAATTCTCGTCAGGCAACGGTTTTTCTCTTTTTGGTTTAAGCACACTGTGGTTAGCTGTTATAGGTGGTTCCGTTGGATTGTTGTTTTGCATAATAATAGTGTTCGCATGTTGTTGCCGGCGTCGGGACCCATGGGAATCTGACAGCGACATCGGCCGTCTCTCACGAAATAGACGATCCGACGCGTATGGAAGCATGGATCGCGAACGGAATTGGGATCACGACCGACTTGAACATTCTCAGTATCGCCGAGAGTATCCACAGAATGCACCATATCATCATACACAAAACTCGAATCACGAGCGTCATGAGTAGGACTCTTTTGATGATTGTTTCAAAATGTATCGACTCGTACGTGATCTTGCATGTGCAGTTTGGACATAGAGATATTTGTGTACTGTCGCTTGTATTTCATGAATTAAAAGTACTTGAGCGCTACTGAGTTTTCATTTGTGCACGCCTCGCTGCAAAATGTACATACGTCAGTGTGCGGTGATGGAAGTCGTCTTTTTGGAGAGCATTGTGACGATGGCAACGACAACAATGATGACGGTTGTTCCCGATTGTGCTTAGTCGAATGTGGATTCGTGTGTCATATGCAAAATGAGAATCGCGACGAATGTCGAAGCATTTGTGGAGATGGTATCATTGCCGGGATGGAAGTATGCGATGATGGCAATCAAAAATCCAACGATGGTTGTAGTCGTTTGTGTGATCGAATCGAATTGACTTACGTGTGCACTACTGAAGTGTCCGACGACTCGCGTTGTCAAAGATCCATGAAGAGTAAATGTCGGGGAAAGGTCTTGAAATCAAGAACTACTCGATTTGTGTCGTGGCTCTGGCGTTGGTTGCAACGACCGTAATTCAATAAAATCGAACGCCACTCGTGACATCACGAGTCCAAAGCAAAAGACAAACACGCAATCGCATGCCGCGTGTAAGGATTTGGGTACAATGCCTAGAATTATCTCGGTGATATTGTATAAAACCCACAAAAAATGTACAGTATTCTGTTGCATTGTGACAATGGCTGGCCACCAGGCGAAATTCTCAACGTCGTCCAAAGCATGTTGGGCAGCGAATCCATGTCCAAATGTCAGATAAAATGCCATACCCAGAAGAAATAGTATTGAAAATAACGTACGGATGCGAAAAGGGCACAAGTATGCCAGTGGACACAGCACACAACAACTGAGTTGTAAACCGCAAACGACATACATGATAAGCACCATTTCACGTCCGAGCTGAGAGCGTAGCCACGGAACAGGATCGGGAAATGCGAAAAATGACATTGTTTGACTGTAATAATATGCACAAGCAAGTATGACGGCGAAGATGAAGGCCAACGCCATCACGTTTAATTTTCACGCTCCGTACAACTTTGATGCTGTATCTTTTATAGGCCGTCATGCGACACCACATGCACCACTACGCATGATTTTCAGTTTTTGAGGAACAGAGGGGAATCGAACCCCTTTGAAAGAACACCAATTCTGTTCCATGTTTACAAATGGTTGTCTCCATGGGTAACACGCGATCGATTAGGGTGTTATGGTGTCAAATCGCGTGCTACAGACTGCTCAAGCAGTCACGACTTCTTCTTAGTCAATTTATCGGCGGAGTTCACGTGTTTGGTGTTGCGAACTAGACGTTTGGTTGACGCAGCAGGTTTCTTAGAATGTTTCTTGGGCATAATGACTTTCTTAGACGCACTCGCTTTCTTGGACGCACTCGCTTTCTTGGACGCACTCGCTTTCTTGGACGCACTCGCTTTCTTGATAGACGTAGCTTTGGCAACAGAAGATTTCTGCAGCCGATCGGACTTTGTCTTCTGTACGGCGGGAAGTCTCTTATACAAATCAATTTCCCTCTGCATTGCAGCCATATCAGAGTGGCATTTCTCCATCGATTTCACCAACCCTGCATGGCTCATTTTCTGTCTCTTGGCGGCGGATGTACAAATGAAATCCGACGACAAATCCGGAGACGCACTACGGGATGATATGTTACTTACAAGAACTGGCGCAACGCGTGCTGAAATCACTGCACGTGGCGACAAGGATTGCGTGGCATTTTGCACAACTGGAGTGTTGTGTCTCGACGCACGAGGAACGATTTGTCCAGATGCAGCAGTACCAGACAACATGAGAGACCTCGATGCACGTGAGCGTGGGTAAATGGTAGCAGAAACGTTGTTTGCGGATGCAACAGGAACAATGAGGGGAGGAACAATTTGTGCGATGCGAATCTGACGTGCGTTGTACATATTCTTCAAAGTCGTACACACTTTTGCGCCTTGTTTATAGCACCAAGTGGCCACAACGACCACGATCCCATATACGAAGCGGGCCACTTCCCACATAGATTTAGCAAATCCCTCAAGTTTTCCGCCCGTCCAGTTCCAAGTGTCGACAATGAAAACTTTAAGTGTCGCCATGTGATCTTTGTACTTATCAACCCACGAAGCAGTGTAATAAATCTGGACTGTGCGTACAAATAAAGTGAGGCCAAGAAGGTTACGAATTATGGATTCATACTCCGTCAGGTCGCACAAACACAACACAGCCTGAATGACCAACGTCAGTAACATCCACTTCTTTTCCGGCTTCCCCCCAGTGTAGGTCAGGAAAATCAGAATATAATGCATGGCCCCTGTTTCAAACATGACTGAGTCTGTGTTCGAGGTCGACGGGTCCCACCAACGCATCATTTTGTTCCAGAAGAACAACAAGCCCATGTCCAAGAGCATAAGAAAGAAACGAGCAGAAATTGCCCATACCACCTTGCCCAAGTCACAATCGACCATGACGACACTGTAGATGCCGACAAAGCCAAAAACGCGCGTGTGCCAACATTTGCAAGCAGAGTCCATGAAAATCCGGACCAGAGCCTTATGCCAAGTCGAGACCTGGTTCATCCACGACATCCAACATCCCAACAAGGAGAACTCGACGTGAACGTAGTTTGCGTCGACCTTGTGCATGAAGTCCATGTACAAGTACAAAAGGAATAGCAAGGTGACAATGCCATATGTCACAAACGGCTTCAACACTTCCCAGACTTTTGACATGTCGAAAAGTATTCGAACCAACAAAGTTTTTGTTCTGTCAGTCGGACTGCAACGAGCACGTCGTGACACGCGATAGCACAAATAATTACTTGTAGAGCAATGAAAACCAAAAACTTAACAACGTTTGCTTCCCTACGGCAACACTGGCGACACGATAAGTCGTAGCTTATATAATAAAATGCCGCGAGGCAAGAACAATGGCAACAGGTTTATTTTAATTTAATCAGAATCTAACTGCATTTCATCGTAAATGAAGGGTCCCGCGAATGCGTTCTCGTCAAAAATTTCTTTGTACAGAAGAGGGTCCAGAAGAGTGCTCGTGTCGTTGAGAAAAGCATCGTCGAATTCACACACGACGATTTCGTTTACCACTGGCTGAAGGCCACGCAAATACGAGTTAGACCGGAGACAAAAGTCGGCGAAATCTTGTCCTCCCCACTCGATAATGGCAGAAGATACGCAGCTGTCCTGTCCTGCCAAACTGCGTTTGCGACAAAGCCACGACGCGAACGAAACGCACCCGTCGTCTCGGACCGAGAACACGTGCTGAGAAACCAAATGCGACATGAGACGTGCCGTACATTGAGGCTCCTGGAGATGACGAAGGTAGACGTACATTCGCAAGCATCTTTCCATTTCGCATGAGCCACGATGCAGCTTCACAAATGATTTTTTGACGCGACTGATGGCTGCAATGATCTTCTGCTGTTCTACTGTCGTTTTGCCCCGAATACGGTCATAGATCATGACCAGCATCTTCAGCGCATTGAGATCAAGACCGAGCACATTCTGTAACAGAGCAGGCTGCACTTTACAAACAAGACTGGAACAGAAAATCACTACAACGCGCAGATGTTCCAACGTCACCAGCGACAGCTTTTCGCAATTGGCCAGAGGCGGCATTTGTGTGTTGTGTGTGGTCATAGTCACCGATTTGTAATTGTACACATCGCATACCATTTGCATGTTGCAATCGTGTCCGGATATAGCGTCGTCTTTATAGTACCACTCATACAAGTCCTTGGTGGTGTAAGACAGACTGCCGCGGATCTGCAGCAAGAAGCCATGCAGAACAGCAACCGTAGCCAAAACATCATGTTTGTTTTGAATAATCTCGCCGCACAAAATCAGACGCGCCTCCAGGATGACCCTGCGCACAGTGTGATGCCATATAGCGCTTTTCCAAGTCTCATATCGGCCGTCCCACGGACCGCTGTTATATTCGTTGCAAAAAAGTGGAACATTCATCTCGACCACGCTAGCTTGTCCCTGGAGCGTACGAATGCGTCGCGCGTGCGATTGCGCCATATTGATTCCATGATGTATTTCGCCACCCACAAGTACAGTGGCATTCACGAGAATGGACTGAGCCCATTTCCGCTCGACATACTTCCGAATGTCTTCAAAGTCTCGCACCAACACGCAAATACAAATGATTTTTTTGAACAAAGCCTCGTTGCCCTCCGCAAACCCGATATGCTGAATCCAACCTTGCGTCTCTTTGACAATGGCCGGATTCGCCAAGTGGACATTGCGCCGGGCGCGGAGTTCGTCGCTCTGCTGGGCGCAAGCCTGAAGTGCATACTCTTCGAAAGAACGCAACAAAAGAGACTCTTCCATTGCAACTAGAGCGTGTTTGCGTGGAGACAACATGACCTGTCGGTAGAGTGAGGAATCTGTGCCAAGAATCCACGTCAAAATGTCGCGCAATTGGGCGTGCATGGTCGTGCAGGTGACTTTTTGGGTCGCGGTGGATCGTATTAAAGAACAAAATTGCTCAATTCTATTTCGAGCAATTTGAGCCGATTCGCGTCGAATGTATGCACATTCCAGACCATTCCCATTCACGCCACTCGACTCCTTGCCTTACACTGCTTATATAAACCGCCAACATTATGCTGTGGCATTGTAACGATGCCATTCGTACAAAGTCGAATTCAACACAGACGGGAATTTTTATTGGGGAAAATAAGCCGAGTCCTCTATGAACACTACCCCGACGATGGCACTTTGTGCATGCTTCATAATTTGCATGCGACTTCATCACGATTACGGAAACATGCGACTTTGATCGATGTGAGAAATGAGTTGAAAGAGGCTCGATTCGTTTTCTTGAACATGACGTCGTCCATTAACAGTATGCTCGAATTGCATCTCAAGACTCCCTTGAACGATATGACCGTTCTCGATCAATTCATGATGCAAGATGAAAGTCAAGAATGTTCACGCTTGCGTGTCTTGAAAGATCTCTTTGATCGCGTAAGATTCTTGGGGTATCCTCTCAATTACACACCTTACATCGTCAAACTCATGCAAACCGCAGAGTATGTGCACGAGACCTGTACAGATCGTGACTTCAGTCTACTCTCGACGCAAATGCACAATCTGGCAGCATGTCTAGACAATCTTAAAATATTGTTCAAATCTGTGTATTATGTATTCAAATGCACCGCGTTCCAGGTTTTTTCAAGTGGACCACAGAACATCACATCAAAGGATTTGATTATGCGACGACGGGCTGAAATGTCTGATAGGATGCTCTCCGTCGGGGTGTTTGACCACATGCTGACGGTGTGCACCCGATATCCCGCGCAGCACGATTTACTGTATCAATATTTGGACATTCTGAAACTTCTGAGTCCCAATGCCCAACGAATTTTTTTCCGTCGCCGGCAAAATATGTGGGTACTTCAAGAATTGATGCGAAATGCAACGTCGGATACAGGACACAGTATATATTTCTCCGGTATTACTTTGTGTTATGCAGAGTTGATGGACATAATGTACTACGAGGACGAAGATTGGCGTCGTCTTGCCTCGCAACATGACGAAAGTCGTGTTGCCATCGTCATGGCGGAAAT
>Ga0136586_1000268_pt1 | contig 13940 bp, 11 predicted proteins | sample AntRauMFilla1562_FD_104926 | JGI IMG/M metagenome (GOLD analysis project Ga0136586, IMG submission 104926) | Saline lake microbial communities from Rauer Islands, Antarctica - Metagenome Filla 1 #562 | ecosystem: Environmental > Aquatic > Non-marine Saline and Alkaline > Saline | place... | reverse complement strand
CTCGTGATTGACGGCGTGGAAGGTGCGCAATACGAAGAGCTAGTCGAAGTAAACGTACCAGGCGAAAAAGCACCCCGCTTTGGAAAGGTACTTGATACCAGTAAAGGTAAGGCAGTGGTACAGATGTTTGCCTCAACCGCTGGCATGACCGCCGCTGGAACACGCGCTCGGTTCAAAGGTGAAACTTTGAAACTAGGTGTGTCAGAAGACATGCTCGGGCGAGTCTTCAACGGATCAGGCGAGACCATTGATGGTGGCCCAGCGTTGGTACCAGAAAAGCGCCTGCCTATTTCGGGTGATCCGATCAACCCATACTCACGAGAATTCCCCAATGACTTTATCCAAACAGGGATCGGGTCAATCGACGTGATGAACACCCTAGTGCGAGGGCAAAAGCTACCGATCTTCTCGGGAGCCGGACTACCACATGCACGGCTCGCAGCGCAGATCGCTCGGCAAGCATCAGTAAAAGACGGTGGGGAATTCGCGATTGTGTTTGCGACCCTTGGCGTTTCGTTTGAAGAAGCAGAGTACTTTAGACGAGAATTTGAAGAAGCGGGAGCGCTTGGACGATCAGTGCTATTTATGAACACCGCCGCCGACCCAGTGGTAGAGCGTATCTCAATCCCACGTATGGCGCTGACAACCGCCGAGTACCTAGCGTTCGAAAAAGGTAAGCACGTGCTAGTAATCATGACCGACCTGACCAACTACTGTGAAGCGCTGCGCGAAGTGTCAGCTGCCCGCAAGGAAGTACCAGGTCGCCGTGGCTACCCAGGGTATCTATACACCGACCTTTCAACTCTCTACGAACGAGCCGGAGCAATCAAAGGCAAGAAGGGAACCATCACCCAGATTCCGATCCTGACCATGCCAGACGACGACAAAACACACCCCGTACCCGACCTGACCGGCTACATTACCGAAGGACAGTTTGTGGTCTCACGAGATCTCTCAAACCGCGGTATCTTCCCACCAGTTGATGTGCAAGGTTCACTATCACGACTGTGGTCAGCTGGAGTAGGCGAAGGTAAGACCCGCGCCGATCACAAGAACCTCAAAGATCAGTTGTTTGCCTCATACGCGACTGGGCGAGAAGTACAAGAACTAGCTGTGGTGTTAGGTGAAGCATCACTCGATGACGCAGACCGCGCACACCTTAAGTTCGCCGTGGCTTTTGAAGAGAAGTTCGTCGGCCAAGGTGAATACGAAAATCGCTCAGTTGAAGAGTCACTCGATATTGGCTGGGAGCTACTCAAGATGCTACCACGCACATCACTCAAGCGCGTAAAAGCCGCTGAGATCGAAAAATACATGGGACCAGAAGAAACTGTTGGACATCCGATGTCCAACAGTGGGGTAACTGAAGGTGCTGCATAATACTATGGCGATTCAAAAAGTTAGCCCCACCCGAGTATCGCTGCTTCGGCTCAAAAAGGAGCTCAAGCTGGCGCAAAAGGGTCACAAACTACTCAAAGACAAGCGCGATGGTCTCGTGAAGAAGTTCATGGTGGTTATCTTCGAGGCCAAAAACCTGCGTGAGTCAGTCGAAGCGCGCCTAGGTTCAGCCTTTGATTCATACACGCGCGCCAGTGCGATGACGGCCGCCGCGGCGCTCGATACTGCCTTTATGGCACCCAACGCCAAGATTGATTTGGGCGTGAAAATTCAAAGTGTGATGTCAGTCAAGATTCCTGAATTTACCGTGAGCAAAACTGGCTCAGCGTTCTCGTACGGCATGCTTGAAACAACGGGCGACTTAGACAACGCGATTGTAAAATTTGACGAGGTGTTTGTCGATATCCTCAAGCTCGCCGAGCTAGAGAAAACCGCCGAGATGCTCGCTGAGGAAATCGAGAAGACTCGTAGGCGCGTGTCAGCGCTAGAGAATGTCCGCATTCCAAACCTGCAAGATACAATCAAGTTTATTACTATGCAGCTTGATGAGCGGAATCGCGATGCGGTGGTGTCGACTATGCGGGTGAAGGCGATGATTTTGGCTAAGGAAGAGTTGGAGGAGGTGGCGTAGAGTCGGTCGCGAGGACCGTTACTGAGACTCGCCCTGGTCCTCACTAAAGAATATCGTTGCGGAGTTCTCCCTTCAGCAACAGTCCTCGCGACCTACGTTGGTGCCTATAAATAAGAAAAGACTCAACCGGAAAAGGCTGCGCCTTTTCTTTGATTAAGCCTTAATTTTATGCAATCCACAGCTCCAGATTTCCTCGCACGAGACGAGTAAATGTTTGCGAAGCAGTTAGATCACTTCTTTCAAACGTTTCCCATTCTGCATGTACGGTCACGTTGTCATCGATCACTTCTCCAATAACAAGAATTTCTCCTGTTATTGTATTTGTGCGTGAATATATAAGCACCTTCTTCATAGAACTCTCTCCAACTTGTTCGAAAATTAGACATATTATATGCAAAATAGACAAAAAGTCAACAAAACCCGCGTTAGCGGGCTTTGTCTAGTTGTTTCTAGTACTAGTTAGATGTCGGAGTTGTCTCAGTCTCGGCGACGGCTTCTAGCTCGATTACTGGATCTGTTGATTCTTCATCCGTTGGAGTTTCTTCAGATGGTTCTTCTTCGTCAGGAGTAGTTGCTGTAGTTTCTTCTGTCGTGACTTCTTCAGTTGTACCTTCAGCTTGGTCAGCGTCGATTGCTGCTTGGGCTTCGGCTTCGATCATGGCTTCGGCTGCTACTTGCGCTTGGGTTTCATCGACTACCACGTCAATCTGCCCGTCTAGTTCGGCATTTGGTTCAAAGTCTTGGATTGAATCAGCTACAGTCGCCTCTACATCAGCAATTGCGTCGGCTACTACTAGGTTGAGGTGCTTGCTGCGGTTGTATGATCCTCCGCCTCGGCGGGCTAGCTCGGCGCTGACGTTGGTTTCGTTGGCGGTTGCTTCTACATTATTTAAGGTGCCTTGATAGGTGATTAGGATGTTCTTGAGTCGTTCTAATCCTGCCGCTAGTTGGATTCTTTGGGCTGGAGTCAGCTGGGCTGCTTCTGATGAAGCCGATGCGCTGGTGATAGCGTCTAGTCTGTTTACGATGCGCACCTTGGCTTTAGTCGCTGCTTCTTCAGTCAAAGTGCCTGCTAGTACTTGGGCGCTGATCTCGGCTAGATCGGTTTCTAGTTCGGTGATTTCGGTGTCTACGGCGGCTACGTAATCTGTCACGCTTGGCGTCGAGATGATAAACCAGCCGATGACAATGGCAGCTAGCAAGATACCGCCGATAATAAATTTATTCATGTGTATGGTAATTGTTGTTTGATTAAATAAACCTCTGTTTCTACTATACCGTATCGATATACTGATTGGAGTAACTGTGGTCTATGACGATCAACTGCGCTGATTCTTACGTGCTGTGAAAATCTTTTGTGCTCACCAGCTGATCAGCTTGCACGTTGAATAGCGCGACTGCTATCTTTTCACTTTTGGTCAGCTGCTCTAGTTGTGGTTGTGTCATCTGTAGGGCAGCGGTGGCGATTGCATCGGCGTCGGCACTACTGGTGGCTTTGATAAACGTCGCGTCAGCGGTGAGCTGATTGGTAATGATATGGCTGTGTTTGCCAGCAGTATTTTCCCACACCCGCTTGTGTGGACTCGAGGCCGCAAAACCTTGGTTGAGTAGGGCAGTGTGTGTGATCATTGTGCCTGGTTTGGTTGGGTGTTCGAGGTGGATTGCAATCGGCTTACCATTATTGTTTGTAGCATACATATCGCCGCCGCCGTTGATGACAAATTGCTCGATGTCGTAGGCTTGCTTTAGTTCACTTGCCAGCAAATCAATCAGGTACCCTTTACCAAATCCACCGAGATCGACCCTTGATTCACCTAGTAGGATGATTTTGTCTGGTGTAATTTGCAGATCAGTGACCGGGTTGCCCGCTGGAATCGAGTTGCTCGTAGTTGCAAAAGAGTAGTCGGCATCATAACCCCTGGCTTCTAGAATGTGCCCAGTGAGAATATTGAAGTGGGTGTCTAGCCGCAGATAAAGCTGCTTGCCGTAGGTGAGTAGTTGCACTAGTTCAGCTGAAGGTTGCTCGATTACACGGTCACGATTGAGCAGTGAGATAAGTGAGTCGGTTTTGAAGCGCGAGTAATTAGCCTCGAAGGTAGTCGCGAAACCGGTGCAGAAATCTTTGATTTCTGCACCGGTTTGCTCTGACAGTTCCTCAAATATCTCAATCCACCACGTAGTACCCAGGGCTTGAAATGAGAATTTCATCAGCTGGTTATAGTTGAGCGCGGATTTCAGCCACCGCCTCATTAAACGCCACTGATGTTAGTGATGCGCCACCAACTCGTGATAGTTGGATATTGCTGATGTTCTTACCAATTACTTCTGCTTTGTAGGCATTGTCAAATCCCATGTGTGCCGGAGTCGCAGCTGGGGCACCATCGTAATCAATATTAACAGCGGTTACTGTTTCTCCAGATAATTCAAAGGTAATCACCATATCGTGTTGGGTTCGACGAGGTGTAAAGTATGAAGCTTCGGCGACAAAAGTCTGCCGCTCAATAGTAGCAACTGGTGCTGGAGCGGTAGGTTCAACTGGAGGTACCGCTGGAGGTGTGACCGGCTGGATACTTGGAGCAGGTTCAGCTGGAAGGCTAGCAGTTGTTTCACTGTCAGTCATTTCTTCTATCATCGGCGGATCTTCAGTTGGTGGAGTGAAGCCTTCAGGGATCCGCATTACTTCTTCCACCGCAGCTTCTTCAACTACTGGTGTAGCAGGCGCTTCCGCTGGCTGGCGAAATAGAAGCAGGGCACCTGCAGCGACAATAATAATAACCAGGGCGATGATATACGGCATAAATATGTAAATTAAATCAATATTAGTTTATACTAGTATAAAGTATGATGACTTATATTTCCAGAGCAGTTTCTTATATTGTAGCCATTCCGCACCATCTAACCGACAAGATAGGAATGTATCGTTTGGTGACCGTATCACTCAACGTCATTGCTGTTTGCGCAATTATTGCGAGTGCAACTGGCTGGCTTGCCTACACAGTCACAGCGCTTGTGACCTCGGCGCTCCTGGCGGTGTTACTCGCGGTTGGTCTGAATATCGCGTGTGCGACTCTCTTTAGGGTCAGTGCCAACCATGAATCGGCTGTCATCACAGCGTTGATTCTACATTTTATGATGGTCCCGTATGAAGGGATCTTGACTAACTGGGCGCTGTTGTCAGCGGTCGCACTCGCGATTGTGTCCAAATACATCATCGTCTATCGCAAACAGCACATCTTCAACGCCGCTGCGCTAGGGGCAGTTCTGCTCGTAGTTGGAATTGGGAGCTACAACCTCGCAACTGGTAGTTCCTACAACACCGACATCTTTCAGTGGTGGGTGGCCAACCCAGTGTTGTTCTGGCCAGTGCTACTACTTGGAATTTTGATAGTATCCAAAATCAGGCGGTGGGCGATGATTGGTTCGTTTATTGGTGTAGGCCTGTTGGTGTTCTTGATCGAGTCGGTGCGATTTGGATTACCGATTTTTGATTCGACGCTGGTGTACTTCATTTCTTTCCCGACGCTCTTCCTGGCCTTTTTCATGCTGACCGAGCCATTTACCATGCCGCCACGCACGCACCAGCAGGTGATGTACGGTGGGCTGGTTGGTGCGCTCGCCAGCACTACACTCTTTATCCCGCTGTTTGCGATGACTCCCGAGCTGGCGCTGGTACTGGGAAATGCGTTTGCTTACACGTATCGCATCAGGCGTAAGTTATTCCTCAAGCTGCAATCCAAGCACCTCATCGCCACCGACACCTGGGAATTTGTATTCTCCAAACCAGACGGATTCAATTTTAAAGCCGGGCAATACGTCGAGTGGATGTTACCGCACACACGGGCCGACAGCCGCGGGCCGCGGCGGTATTTCACCATCGCATCGAGCCCAACCGAATCAGTCGTCAGGCTAGCCCTCAAAGTCGTACCGCCCGAACACACCACCATGCGCAGCAGTACCTACAAACAAGCCCTCATGCACATGGACGAAGGGCAGGAGATAATCGTCAGTCAGCTGGCGGGGGATTTTGTCTTGCCCAAAGATCAGCAAACCAAGCTAGGCTTCATCGCCGGCGGCATCGGCGTCACGCCATTCTCCAGCCACCTGTCATGGATGCAAGCCAGTGGCAAGCAGTACGACACTCACCTATACTACTGCTGTAACACCATGGGCGAGCTGGCGTACCTAGATGAGTTCAACGCGATGGCAGAAATCATGCCACTGACCACCATCCCAGTGATCTTTAAAGAAGAAGTGAATCCGCCAAATGAACAGGGATTCGTAACGAGCGAGATTCTAGCCAGGCGAACCCCAGATTACACTGAGCGAACCTGGTACATCTCCGGCCCACCAGGCATGGTCAACGCCTACCAGCGACTACTCAAAGAGTCAGGCGTGCCAAGCAAGCAAATTAAAACAGACTTTTTCCCAGGGCTTGCATAGTTTTGTACAAAATGTACAATAGTACAATATGAATAAAACCATCTCTACTACCGAAGCTCGCAACGACATTAGTAAACTGATTAATTCAGTCCGTGAAAACGGAGCGATCTATGCCATTGGAAGGCGAGATGTGCCTGAGGTATTACTGATCAAGTTTCCGTCTGAGTACAATAAAGAACTAGGTGAAATCACTAATTTCAACGCATACTCTGGTAGTTTTGATTTTCTGGCGGATGAGCCTGATCTGTATACTCGTGAGGACATAAAGTTCACCTATGGATCCTAAGCCAGGTGATGTAGTTTTGGTGCCGTTTCCTTTTACCGACCAAACTGGTTCGAAAGTCCGCCCTGCGGTCGTCGTGTCACAAAAGCGTTACGATGAAGACGTTGTCATTGTATTTGTTACTTCGCAGTTAAAACGACGTGGTTCTCATATCGTGACTATTCCAGCTTCAGAGCATAGTGGCTTGCGACAAGTGTCTTCAGTAGTGTGTTCAAAATTAGCTAGTATCAAAACTAGTTTAGTTATTGGTGGAATTGGTCGGCTTGAACCAAAGGATTTTTCAAAGATACAGCAAGCTATTGCAAAGGTGTTGGGGTTAGAGCTACCATAAAATCTCTGGTAGATTGTTTTGTTTCAAATACTCATTACATTGCGAAAAGTGTTTGCAGCCTAAGAATCCGCGGTGGGCTGATAGTGGCGATGGATGCGGGGCGGTTAGGATGAGGTGTTTGGATTCGTCGATTAGGCTGCTTTTGGCCTCGGCGAACTTGCCCCAGAGCATAAATACTACGTGCTCTTGCTGGTCTGACACTGACTGGATGACGTGGTCAGTGAACTGCTCCCAGCCGCGGCCTTGATGGCTGGAGGCAGCCAGCTTCGACCGTCAGGGTGCTGTTGAGAAGCAGTACGCCCTGCTTGGCCCAGTGCGTGAGGTCGCCGCTGTAGGGGATCGGTTGTTCTACATCACTGGCGATTTCTTTATAGATGTTTTGCAGCGACGGGGGAATCTTGGTACCCGCGGGCACGCTGAACGACAGCCCCATCGCTTGACCCTCGCCGTGGTACGGGTCCTGGCCGAGGATGACGACGCGGACCTCGCCCGGCGGGCACAGCTCTAGCGCCTGGAACAGCAGCGGTGCAGGCGGATAGATTGGTGGATCATTGATCAGGTACGACGCGTTGATGTCGAGGGTGAGCGCTTGCCAGTAGTCTTTTTGTAGTTGGGGTGCGAGCAGAGTTTTCCACGCCTCGGGTAAATCAGGGATCATTAGTCGCATTATAACGGTAGACTGATAGATATGCGAGAATCAAGACTCAGGACAGTTATCAAAGCCCTCACCTGGCGCGCCATTGCGACCACTACCACCATGGCGCTGGCGTACTATGCAACCGGCAGCCTCGCGATTGCAGGTGCTATCGGCGCGGCCGACGTGGTGATTAAACTATTTTTCTATTATTGCCACGAGCGCGCGTGGGGCAGGGTGAGTTGGGGGAGGAACGTGCGGTTTAGGAATCTTTAGGTTGACTTTTGTAGCTAAATGGTGTTTAATATTAACCTAGTTTATTACTAGTCCTATATGTTGTCCACCCATGGGCAACGAAGCATTTTGCGATAGGAAGCAGGAGAAATACCATGGGTAAGAGAAATGAGTACGAGTACCTGAGTAACTTTACGAAAACGTTGGTTGGACAAATTAATGGTCTAGATATTGATCACCTGGCACCTACTGACAGAGATCAGTACCACGATGACGCTGTTTTGGGTGAACTGCTGGGGTTTGTATATCCTTCCATTCATGGACGGATAGCCATCCATAATCCAGCAGTACTTGGGCGCGTGGTGAGTAGTGCGCCAGGTCGTAATGCATGTGTATCTTGGCAACAGTTGTATTCTCTGGCGGGCCCGCTGCATTCTCGTGATGGACAGTGGCAACTACAGATTCTTGCAACCTGTGTTGTACTCGCTGAAGCGCTGACACAAGATCGCGATATGCGTTTTCCACTGCTGAAATAATGTAAAAGCTCCCAACAAGCCGTCCACCACTTTGAAAAGTCGGTTGGGCGGCTTTTTCTATTTCTGGCACCCGGGGCAGTAGTGCGTCCCGCGGCCTGCGCAGCGGGTCTTTTTGATTATCTCGCCGCAGCGGCTGCAGGTTTTGCCTTGCTGGCCAAATACTCGCAGGTAGTCGGTGAAGTTGCCGTTGTTGCCACCGGTGTCGACGAAGTGTTGGAAGGTGGTGCCTCCGACCTGGATTGATTCATTCATGACGTCGCCAGCGGCCTTGCACAGCACGGCGGCCTCGGCTTTGGTCACTCGGTCGGCGCGGCGCATGGGGCGGACTTTGGCTCGCCATAGCGCTTCGTCGACGTAGATGTTGCCCAGGCCGGCGATGAACTTTTGGTCGAGGAGCGCGGCTTTGATCGGAGTCTTGCGCTTTTTGAGTTTCGTGGCAAACCACTGACAGTCGAACTCTGGATCAATCGGCTCCGGACCAAAGCCACTACGAGCGACGGCGACCTGCGCTGCCGTAGCCAGCTTGGTGTAGCCGAACAAGCGCATGTCGTTGAAGTACAGCGTGCTGCGGTCGGTGAAATGAAACGCTACCCTTGAATGTTTGTGTGGCCAGTCGCCGCCAGTTAATCCCGACATGGTGTGACCGCCGCCAACTACCTTGCCATCATTGTCGACGTAGAAAAACTGCCCGGTCATCTTGAGGTGGGCGAGCATGAACAAATCATCCTCACCCTCGAACGAGAAAATCATCAGCTTGCCGATGCGATCGATGTGCTTGATCACTTTACCGCGCAGACGGTCATCGATGGTCTCGTCGTGGTTGACGATCTTGCTGTGAAAAACCTCGACCGAGTCGATCTCTTTTCCTTGTACTTTAAGCAAAAGTTGCAGGCGGACAGTTTCGACTTCGGGGAGTTCGGGCATGTCGCTATCCTAGCAAAGTTTGACCCAACATGAAATCAGCAAAATTTGAGCAAGGTCCACTGAGTAGTTTACCGTGGATAAAGCTGGGGAAAAGTTTGGCATAACTACGGTATAAGTCGGTGGGTAAGTGGAGGATAAGGGTGGGCGTAAGTTCTCATTCCTGACATGTTCCTTAAAATTATTGCCTCTGTCTGAAACCAGACAATCATACTTTGCTGTGCACACGTCAAGTGAGTTATGCACAGATATAACCAATGAAATAACGTTATTTTGGCGTCTAGGGTCGATTTTACTTATAATGAATAGGAATGGCATCCTCGATGGGAAACAACGCCAGACTATGGCTGTATAGAAGTTGCTCGTTTGTACTGATGCTGACCCTGTTGTCAGCGGATTTGTTCGTGTTCCTGGAGCGGGGATTATTTACGGCGCCAGAGGCGCAGGCGGCCGTCGGTGACTTCTCAGTCTTTCGTGAAGCTACCGGTGGTGAGGTATTTACCACCACGCCCCTTGGTGTCACCTGGGACACGATCGTTGAAGAAAATCCTACCATTGCGCTTGATGGTAACAATAGCAATATTACCCTCAGCGATGGTGGGCGGTACTTTGTCACCTACAACGTCTGGACGGAGGAAGGTGCGGCTGGTGGCGCTGACCGTCGCTCGGTGGCGACGTACTTGACGCTCGATGGGGTGACCCAAGAGAACGGCTGGGGTGGTGGGTACATTCGTGATGCAGAAAATGACACCAGCGCGTACAACACCGGCGCGGCGATTATCAGTGCTGCTCCAGGGCAAGACTTGCGGGTGGTAGTAGCGCGTGATGACGCCAACGCTGCCGCTGGTACAGCCATCAGGCCAGCGACCAACGGGGTGAGCGTAATCAGGTTGAGCGATGAGCTGGACTTTTTGCGAATTCACACGAGCAACCGTAGTGCAGACATCAGTGGCAATACTACCTTTACCGATGTGGCATTTGATACTGCAGACGAAGTCGACACTGGCTCGTTTGACTTTACTCCAGCCAGTGCGGATGTGACGCTCAAGGGCGGGGTCGACCAGCTGTTTTTAGTGACGGCCAATGTCAAACTGAACGTTGACACCGGTACTGCCCCACGGCAAAACTACGAGCTACGCCTGACACTCGACGGAACCGAGATTGACGGCACGCGCAGTAACACGTACTTGCGCGGTACTTCCAACGGACACAATGTGATTAACGGTACGATGCAGTACGTCGGGCTGGTTAAAAAAACTTCTGCCAGTGACCAGACATTCAACGTCGAGGTGCGCCGGGAAAGTGCCTTTAGTGGCCCGACTGATATCGTGGCCGACCAGACGGCCTTGTCGATGGTGGCACTACCCGAAACTGTCAAAGCTATCTCACTTACACACAACGCCAACCAGCTTCTGACCTCGGCTCGGACGGTTGTGAATTGGAATCAGCAATTATTGACGACACCAGCATCATTTACTCATGTCACTGGTGCGGGCAACGATAATATCGAGATAGCAGCCGATGGTGATTACTTGTTTTTTGCGTCGACCTACACCAGCCGGACAAGTGGTGGCGGGCGAGATGTGCCGCGCCTGGAGTGGCAGATCGATACAGCGGTGCAAAATTATGGCGGCCACGGAAGTTTCAACCGTGGTACCCAGGGCGGGCAAGACGCCTTGACGAGTGGATCATCTGGAGCGGTGTTGTTCCCCGCGATGACTAGTGGACAGGTGGTCGAGCTTGTTCAGTCTGATGAATCAAACGGCGCACCAGCATCTAACTTCATCGCTAATCGCGTGGCCCTGCAGGCGCTCGATATCGTATCGCTGATTCCACTAGGTACAACCGAAATGTCGGTGATTGGTGATCAGACAGCTACTGTTGCGCCCAACCGCACTGATCTAGAATCAGGTGAACAGTTTGTAATCGCTGAATCAGACTCGGCGCGCAACGTGACCAGTATCACCCTAAGTGAAGACGGCACCATCGCGGCTGATACTGGCCTGGCCAATGTGCGGTTGGTGTACGACCTTGACACTACTGCGCCGTACAACTGCGCCAGCGAAAGTTATGGCGGATCAGAGTCGCAGTTTGGGTCAACGGGAACCTTTAGCGGCGCCGATGGAATCATCTCGTTTACTGGCAGCGAGACCATCAGCCCGACCCAGACGATGTGTGTGTACGTGGTGTTTGATACAACGGCCAGTGCATCTGACGGCGAGACGATCAATACGTTCATTGCTAGTCCAAACAATGATGTGATCGTGACCGCTGGCGGCACAGTGACGCCGTTTGGCAGTGTGGGGACATCGCTGTCGACGGTGGTTGCGGCTGATATTACCCAAGCGAACTTCCACTGGCGCAATGATGACGGTAGTCAGACTGGTGCGACCTCGGCCACGGGTGGAATCGAAAATACCCCCGGGCTAGCCTTTGCGGCCGACACTCCACAGCGCCTGCGATTGGGGATTAACGCTGAAGGATCTGGCTCGCAGAGTACAGCGTTTCGGCTAGAGTACGGTGAGAACGTCTCGACGTGTAGTGACGTGTCGACTTGGGTCGATGTCGGTGCTAGTGGTGGCGCGTGGGATATGGCTGACTCGGTTAATGTGTTTGAAGGTGCCAACACCACCAATATTCCGATTACTGATGGTGGAGTATCAGACGGCACGGGGACATTTCTGACCCCCAACGGAGGCGTGCGCGACGCCTCATCGCAGACTGGCACCATCACGATTCCCGGTGGCGATTTTGTGGAGCTCGAATACTCGATCCAAGCGACCCTGGCTGCTACCCAAGGGGTCGCGCACTGTTTCCGCGTGGTCAACGCCGCCAGTGCCGCGACGTTTTTGGCGGGGTATGATCAGCGCGTGCCGTTTACCGTGCCAGCGTCAGCGGTCGATGCAACGCTGACCGACTTCCCAGTGTATGTGGATCTGGCCGACCTAGGTGCAGAATTCTGGGCTGGGGTGCAGAGCGATGGCGACGATATCCGCGTTACAACTGGTAATGCTGTCAGCGAAGTGCCGTTTGAATTAGTCTCGATCAATACTGGTACCCAAACTGGCGAGCTGCACTTCCGCGCGTCGACCCTGAGTGCGTCTGCTAACAATGAATTCTTTATTTACTTTGGCAACGGTAGCGCGACACCGTACGCCGTGACCGATCCGTTTGGTCGCAACAATGTATGGAGCAATGGCTTTATTGCCGTGTACCACTTGGCGGAAGATGGTTCGACTACTGCGCTCATTGATTCAACTGGAAATAACAATGATGGTAGTGGCAATAGTTTGGATCCTGCCGATCGAGTCGCTGGCAAGCTGCCCAGTAGTGCGACCAACTTCGACGGTAACCCTGAAGCCATCACGGTGACAGACAGTGCAGATTTTGATTGGAGTACTGGCGCTATTTCGGGGTGGTTACAAACCGATACTCTCACGAGTGATGGTACGCTCGCGTCGCGCGGTGGGGGCGGAACTTCAGAAATGTTACTGTGGTTTGATGAAGGAGTAGATGACCTTGTGTGTGCGGCCAGTATCAATAATCAGTTTTTTAATGGTTCGAGCGGCGGCACATACACTACTCGTACGACAGGTGAATGGTTGCATGGATTTTGTTCTTGGGACGGTAGCTCACTGGTTAACTACGTAAACGGAACATCTAACTACACCAACACTTCGCCGTCAGGCAGCTTGGACAACGATGCGGTTCCAGCGACGATTGGTCGTGATAACGACGGACGGTTCCTCGATGGTCGGCTGGATGAGGTGCGGTACCACAACACCGGCCGGTCGGCTGCCTGGGTTGCTGCTGAGTATGCCAACCAAGATGCTCCTGGTAGTTTTTACACCATCGGTGCCGCTGAAACGCCGCAAAGTGCACTGGGCACCGTCGGCTATAACGTGTATCCCGAGGCGACCCTCAGTGCTGACGTCACCGTGCGTTCGACTGGTACCCAAATTACAACCGTAGATAGTGGCAGTCTCGACACCATGATCGGTGGAGCGTTTGTGATCACCAGCAACAGCGGCGCGCGGACAGTCACTGGTATTACTGTCACCGAAACTGGCTCGATCGATGCCCAGCAGTTTTTGCTTAATCCTAGGATTGCGATCGAGTTTGATACCACAGCGCCATACAACTGTGTGAGTGAGTCATACAACGGCAGCGAAACTGAGCTGACTGGAAGCAACTTCCTTGACCCAAATGGCACCACTACAGTGACAGCGACAGCGTCGATCAACCTCACCCGCGCGCTGTGTGCGTATGTGATCGTCGATGTATCAGATGATACACCCGATGGAGCCGAAATCGACTTCGAGATCTCGATCCCAAATATCGATGTGACTGCGGGTGCGGCGAGCGTTGGGCCGGGTACCGCGATCGTGCTTGATGGCACCACAACTGTACTAGCTCCAGCCTTAAATCAAGCCAACTACCACTGGCGCAACGATGATGGTAGCGAGACCAACGCCACCTCGGCCAGCGGTGGTGCCGAAAACACCCCGATTGAGGGCATTTTCCAAGACACT
>Ga0136586_1000264_pt1 | contig 14083 bp, 12 predicted proteins | sample AntRauMFilla1562_FD_104926 | JGI IMG/M metagenome (GOLD analysis project Ga0136586, IMG submission 104926) | Saline lake microbial communities from Rauer Islands, Antarctica - Metagenome Filla 1 #562 | ecosystem: Environmental > Aquatic > Non-marine Saline and Alkaline > Saline | place... | reverse complement strand
TCTCAACACCTATACTAGTACATGTCAGCTGAATATATCCGATTACAAGAGGACCGTCAACATAAAAAACACTGGAAAAAATGGGGACCCTATCTCACTGAAAGACAATGGGGTACTGTCCGGGAAGATTACAGTGCCGATGGATCTGCATGGGAAAATGTAACTCATGACGATGCCCGAAGCAAAGCCTATCGCTGGGGTGAAGAGGGAATCGCCGGTATTTCCGATTACAAACAAAAACTTTGCTTGGCTTGGGCTTTCTGGAATGGAAATGACCCATTTATCAAAGAGCGGCTTTTTGGACTGACTGGTAATCAGGGAAATCACGGAGAGGATGTGAAAGAGATCTACTATTACCTCGATTCCACACCGACACACAGCTACATGAAGATGCTGTACAAGTATCCTCAATCCGAATATCCTTATCAGGCGCTACTGGATGAAAATCTAAGAAGAGGCAAAAACGACCCCGAATACGAATTGATCGATACCGGGATTTTTGATGAAGATCGGTATTTTGATATTTTTATCGAATACGGGAAGCAGGATGTGGAAGATATCGTAGCCGTAGCCACGATTCACAATCGAGGGCCCGAAGAATCCACCATTTGGGTGATGCCAACATTTTGGTTTCGCAAGACTTGGTATACCGGTCATGAGCCCTTTATGCCAAAACTCAGCAAGCGTACCAATAATTCGATCAAGGCCTTTAACCCAAAATCAGGCAACTTCAATATCGCCTTTGATGGCAATCCCGAAATCAAGTTTTGTAATAATGAAACTAATCGTGAACGGTTATATGGGATTAGCAACGAGCGTAACTACCTCAAAGATGGCATCAATGACTACGTTATTTCGGGAGACGAATCCACGGTAAATCCTGGGGACTTTGGTACAAAAGCAGCTGCAATCTACAAGATTACGATCCCGGCAGGTGGAAGTCATCAGGTCAAGCTAAGATTACAGCATCAAGTGGAAGACAATCCGTTGGATTGCTGCGATACGTGTATTCAGGCACGAATCGATGATGCGGATGAGTTTTACAATGCACTTCAGGAAAGAGTCACGGACGAGGATCTTAGAAGAATTCAGCGCCAAGCTTGGGCTGGAATGCTTTGGTCCAAGCAGTTTTACTACTATGATGTCGAGCGCTGGCTAGAAGGTGATCCTGGCCGATACGTACCGCCATTGGCCAGAAAGAAAGGCCGAAATGCAAACTGGAAGCACGTTCAGAATTACGATATCATCTCGATGCCCGATAAGTGGGAATATCCTTGGTATGCAGCTTGGGACTTGGCTTTTCACACTATCCCATTGGCGAGATTGGATCCGGAGTTTGCCAAAAACCAGCTCCTGATTTTGTTGAATGAATGGTACATGCATCCAAACGGGCAGATTCCCGCTTACGAATGGAACTTCTCAGATGTCAATCCACCTGTTCACGCCTACGCTGTTCAACGAGTCTATCAGATCGATAAGAAAGCCAATAATGGCGTGGGTGACCAAGAGTTTTTAGAGCGGGCATTGCACAAGCTGATGATCAATTTCACTTGGTGGGTTAATCAGAAGGATTCGGATGGAAAAAACATCTTTGAAGGTGGATTCTTGGGCTTAGACAATATATCATTGTTTGATCGAAGTCATGCCCAGTACTACAAAGGCAAGCTAGAGCAAGCTGACGCTACTTCTTGGATGGCAATGTTTTCGCTAAATATGCTTCGTATTTCCCTGGATCTCTGCGAATTTAACACGGTATACCAGTTCACTGCCACCAAATTCCTCGAGCATTTTCTTTACATCGCAGGAGCCATGGAAAATATTTCCAATGAGGGAATCTCGCTTTGGGATGATGAGGACAGCTTTTTTTACGATGTGTTTCACCTCGAAGGGAAAGAATCTAAAAAATTGAAAGTAAGGTCAATTGTAGGGCTGATCCCGCTATTTGCTGTGGAACCTATTCGCGAGGAGCTTTTCGACAAGCTTCCGGAGTTCAAAAAGCGGCTGGATTTCTTTCTTAGAGAAAAGCCAAAACTAGCCGCACTGGTATCGAGCTGGATTCAGCCGGGCTATCGCAAACGACGTCTTTTCTCGCTACTCAGAGGGCATCGAATGAAATCTGTATTGCAAAAAATGCTCAACTCAGATGAATTCCTGAGCGATTATGGAATCAGATCGCTATCCAAATACCACGAGAAGAATCCTTATACCATGAAGATAAATGGCGACTCGCTTTCCATCAAATACACTCCTGGAGAGGCGGATACACGAATGTTTGGTGGCAACTCCAACTGGAGAGGACCGATCTGGTTTCCGATTAATTACTTGATCATCGAATCCCTGAAAAAGTTTGACTTCTATTATGGAGGAGATTTTTCGATCGAATACCCAACCGGTTCGGGCAACTTCCTGACGATGGATCTGATTGCCAGAGAACTTTCGATGCGATGTATGAAGATTTTTATGCGTGATGAAGCCGGGAATCGACCAGTCTTTGGCGATAATAAAAAATTTCAGACAGATCCCCACTTTAAAGACTATATTCTATTCTATGAATATTTTCATGGTGAATCCGGCAAAGGACTCGGAGCCTCACATCAGACAGGATGGACTGGACTGGTGTCAGAGATGATTTTCAAATTTTACAAGGAAAGTGAATTTTTGCCCAATGCCTCTTCTACCCTATTTAGAAGCTGATCGGCTGGAGGCTGGATGTGATGAAGTAGGCCGCGGTTGCCTTGCGGGTCCAGTAGTCGCAGCCGCCGTAATCCTACCGATGGACTATTCCAATCCTTGGATCAACGATTCTAAAAAGCTTGGAAAAAACCAACGAAAGGAGTTGACCTACGAAATCAAAGAAAATGCACTTGCGTGGGAAATTGCCGAAGCCACGGTACTGGAAATTGATCTAATCAATATTTTGAATGCGTCGTTTTTGGCGATGACTCGGGCGGTGCAATCGCTGAATATAAACCCAGCGCATTTATTGATCGATGGCAATAGATTCAGATCGCAATTGACGATTCCTCATACCTGTATCATCAAAGGCGATGGTAAATATGCGAGCATAGCGGCAGCCTCGATTTTAGCCAAAGTTTACCGTGATGATTTAATGGAGAAATTAGCTATGGATTTCCCACAATATGCCTGGGAACGCAACGTAGGCTATCCGACCAAAGCTCATAGAGAAGGGATTTCCATGTATGGAGATTGCATCTGGCATCGCAAGAGCTTCAAACTACTCAATCCAACGCTTACTATCAATTTCTAGGGCTTGCAGCGGGGATTTGACCTTCGCTTTCGACAAATTCATTTGCAAGTCCACTTTCAGGTTGGATATCCTTAGTTTTCATTCCAGCCATCATTTCGGCACTGCCGGTACCCATTCCCATGATCGTCCGCATGGCATCCTGTGGAGAAACCTCAAGGAAGGTAAGCGACTTTTTAGGTACGTGATAGATATTCCCATTAGTAGGGTTAGGAGCGGTGGGCACAAATACAGTATATAATTCCTCTTTGATCTGATCGGTGACAAATCCAGTCATAAGCGTGCCTGTATGATATGGATCAAGCAATACGACCTGTGAGAAAGGAAATTCCTTAAGTCCGACAAACTGATAAACAGTCTGATGAATTAAGTTGTAAAGTGGAAGTTTAGCAAGGTATCTCCGTTCGAAAATCTTAAAATAAAGTTTTCCAAGTCTATTTTTGACCATTATGCCAATCGCAAAAATGATTACCATAAAAATCATCAGTGAGATTAATTTGATCCACCAGCGAGGTTCTTCGGTGCCAGGATCTATGGCGGAGCTCAAGGGCTCTATTACCTCAAATATAAAATTGAAAATAAACGAAAGTATGATCAGGATTATAGTCAGTGGGAGCAAAAACAGAAAACCTTGGAAAATAGTATCCAAAATATATCCACGCTCGCCAGTAGTGACAGCCTTATGAGTATCTTCTTTGTCTGATTTCATTTGTTGCGAATGGTTAAGCTGTAAAAAAAGCCGAAATATTTTTCGGCTTTTTGAGTTTATTAAAGTATCACTTTTTATTTATCAAACTCATCACAAGTGAAATAACTAAGAGCACCACGAAAATGTAAAAGATGATCTTTGCGATACTGGCTGCTCCGGCAGCGATACCACCGAAGCCAAAAATGGCTGCGATAATGGCAATTACTAAGAAAATTAAAATCCAACGTAACATAGTTTTGGGGTTATAATGAAAGATATATTAACCATCTGAAAAATTGTGCCATCCCGCATTAGAACCAAATCAAGGCTGTTTTGTGCAATTATAAGATTTTCCCAATGTTAAAATCGGGAACCAAATTCCCCAAAATAAAGCCCTAACTCCAAAATCTGAATCCTAACTAATTCCAAATCAGTCGAAGTTAAAATCAGCCACAACTCCACTTTCGCCTTTGCCATGTAATGCCAAAAATGTTAGGTAGCCAAACATTTATCCTCACCCATTTTCTTTCCCCTTGTCTCGCAGAGACAATATATGGGTAGCAAAAGCAAACGAAATTAAAATGAAATTGTGCCGTCAGGTAAATTATCTGATCCGGATATTCGATTTATCCCCGATTGGGATTTAAAAGCGAAAAATTGGTGGTGATCCAGAAAGCTGTCCGGAGAAGAATGGTATTTCAAACGGACTCTTTTTAATAGATATTCTTTTGAAACGCCAAAGAAATTAAGGCTTCTCAATAATTTCGGATATCCTGACACCAGATATCAACACGAATTCAAAAGACATTTCTCTTTCTAACCAAAAAAAACCGTCAGCAAATGGCTGCTGACGGTTTATCGTGTTTTGGACAGGAAAATTACTTTTTCTCGCTTTCGATGATTCGCTCAAAAACCAACTTTCCTCCGCCATTTGCAGTGGATGAAACAGGCTCTAGCACCATTCTGTTCAGCTCCAGTTCTACAATCTTGGCTTCACGCATTTGCTTACCGTCAAATATGGTTAACACATTATCTTTTTTTAATACAATTTTCGCCTTTTTCATGACTATGGCACTATTCACATAATCGGTATAAAGGAGGCTATCGCCAGGAATGAAATTATAAATGGTATTCTCCAATCTGGATTTGATTTTGTATTCAATATTTGCGCGCATAGCCGAGTCGGAAGTCTGGTATTCCGGTGATTTTTTCACACGATCAATGCCATCAAAATGTACTAGTTGCCATTTTCCGAGAAGCTGCTGTATCTGTATCTCAGCACTACCGAGAGTCACAGCAAAAAGAAGTGAATAGATAAAGGATAGATTCATAATATGAGATTAGGCAATTATTTTGCCAAAAAAGCATATCTTTTTGGCATTCAGGCAAAAACCAAACACAAAGCAGTTTCGACCTTACAAACAGCAAAAAGCTTATTATTGAGCTATTCTACTTTCCAAAAATGGCAACCATTCTGAAGCCTGACGCTCGGCATATTCAGCTAAAAAATAAGCCAGTGAAGGCTTAAAAGGGAAGCTTCTGAGACGCATTCCTGATTGCTCGGGGGATTTATCACCTTTGACTACGTTACACCTATGACATGCAGTGACCAAATTGATCCAGTTGGATTTACCGCCTTTCGACCTTGGGATTACGTGATCGATCGTGAGTTGCTTTTTACTTCCACAGTATTGACATTCGCCTCGATCTCTCCGAAATAGATTGTTCCGATTTAAAAGTACTCCACGAAAAGGGATATTTTTATAGTGATTTAGGCAGATTACTGCTGGGTAATCAAAACTTTTAGTCACAGTACGAATCCTGAGAAATTCATAAATGGATAGACAGCTGGCCTTTTGCAAAAGTAAAAGCACAATCGCTTTTTGTGGCGAAATGACTGCTACAGGGGAATGATCCAGATTGAGTACCAAAACTCTTTTTTCCATGCTAATCCAATATATTACAAGATTCCAAAACGAGCTGTTTACCGGGAATGTTTTTTGCAAAGGATTGCCATTCTTCAACGTTGGAAACCCGTATTCGATTGTCCATCCAAAGTACCTTGTCAGCTCCTAAATAAATCGCAAACCGCTGGAAATCTACATTTGACTCAGTCAAAATCATAATATCACCGGGTAAAACTTCCTCAGCAGACACCATTTTGCCCGGTAATTGATCAGCTTTCCAAGTGAAGCCCCCAATCGAATAAATCAGTGGGAAAGCCTGAAACTCATCCATTCCAAATATACTTCTTCCTCCGGGTTGAAAAGGTGCATTAATATACTTGCCGGCGATATCGATCAACTGACCACGATCTGCTTTGATAGCATGACTTCGCACTGAACCTGTGAATCCGATGTGATCCCGCCAATTGAAAAGTTCCAAATCGGAAAAGTGTAGCCTGCTTCCCGGAAGAAGGATGAGGTTGGTGCCGGCGTATTCGATTGCTGCGATCGGACTGGTGACCATCTGGAAGTCGTTGGATAAGTATTGTTGATAATCTATGGATGGGATTTCATTGAGCAGCTTTGCGGGAATATACCCATTCAATCCAGTGTCTTCATGGGTTATTTTATACCAATTCTCGTCCATGGTTTTAGTGACGACTTGATAACATTCCCCAAACAAAAGTTGTGTGACTAAAGCCGAATCGAAGGTTGGCCGTCGGTATATCGGAAGGATCGTCTGGCGACAGATCCCAAAAACATCAGTTAAGGGCCATTCGCTGAATTTCTCGTTTTGCATCTTTTTCCTTCAAATCCTGTCGTTTGTCGTGTGTTTTCTTCCCACGACCCAAGGCAATCTCCATTTTGGCTAAGCCTCGGTCATTGATAAATATACGAACTGGAATAATTGTAAGCCCCTTTTCCTGAGACTTAGTTTGGAGTTTTTCGAGTTCGCGCTTGCTCAGAAGAAGCTTGCGATCCCGCACAGCCACATGGTTGTAGCTTGCCGCCATGGAATAAGGAGCGATATGCATCTGCCGCACATATAGTGCTCCATCCATAAATAAGCAGAAAGACTCAGTCAGCGACACCTTTGCTTCTCGTATGGATTTGATCTCAGTTCCTTTCAAGACCATACCCGCCACATAAGTGTCTACAAACTCAAACTGAAAGCTTGCTTTCTTATTCTTGATATTGATGATTTTGTCAAATTTGGAATCCTTGGCCATGGATTAGAGTTTCATTTTAGCAAGTGGAGTGACATCAAGTGATGAAAACTCTCCCTTGAGATATTTATAATGTGCGGCCATGGCTATCATCGCCGCATTGTCGGTACAGTATTCGAATTTCGGAATGTAAAGGTTCCACCCTTTTTTGGCTGCAAGATCAGTCAATGTGTTTCTAAGTCCAGAATTGGCTGAGACTCCACCTGCAATTGCTATCTCATTCACCCCAAATTGTTTTACTGCTTCTTTAAGCTTGATCAGCAACATTTCAACCAGTGAGTATTGGATGCTTGCGCAAAGATCTGCTCGGTTTTGCTCAATAAATTGCGCATTTTCTTTCAATTGATCTCGGAGAAAATATAAAACCGCAGTCTTAATTCCGCTGAACGAATAATTCAACCCAGGCATCCGAGTGATTGGAAACACGAATGCTTTAGGATTACCATCTTTTGCGTAGCGATCTATCATCGGGCCTCCCGGATAGGGCAAGCCAAGCAACTTTGCAGTCTTATCAAAAGCCTCACCTACCGCATCATCCTGCGTCTCTCCTATTACGGTCATATCAAGATGATCTTTCACCAAAACCAGCTGAGTATGCCCTCCACTCACGGTAAGACAAATAAAAGGGAAGTTAGGTTTAGGATCATCGATAAAGTGCGCCAAAATATGAGCCTGCATGTGATTGATCTCTATCAAGGGAATGCCTCTTGCATAAGCCAAAGCTTTTGCAAAGCTCACTCCAACAAGAAGCGAACCCATCAATCCCGGGCCTCGAGTGAATGCAATTGCACTCAGTTCACTTTTATCGATTCCTGCGGAAATAATAGCTTCCTGAACCACAGGAATAAGATTTTCCTGATGAGCCCGAGAAGCCAACTCAGGGACTACCCCTCCGTATTTTTCATGGACTGATTGTGTGGCGACAATATTATTAAGTACTTTGCCATCCTTTATTACAGAGGCTGAAGTCTCGTCGCAGGAAGACTCGATTGCTAGAATAACGATATTGTTGGTACCCATTGGAAAAGAACTCGAAAGTTACGGATTTTTTGCACAAAGCGTTTCGAGTGCTTGCCTGGTTGATCTTTTCGCTAGTCATGCTCTTGATTACGGTTGGTCTCGGCCTGCAAATCAATTCAGTACAAAACTGGGCAATTGATCGCTTATCAAATTACCTCAACACTGACTCCGAGTTTCACACCGAGATCGGCAGGATCAAGTTGAATTGGTGGGATTCTATCGAGCTCAAAGGTGTTAAAATCACAGATCACCGAGATAGTACGATGATTGCAGCGGATGCGATCCTTGTGGATTTCCAGATTTCATCCTTGCTGCCTCCTGGTTTTCCAGCCCTTGACCAAGTTCGAATTGAGTCTGCCAAAATACATCTCCTGACTCATTCAGGTGACTCCTCGATGAATATCAACAGATGGGTGGATGAATTGAATGATCGCTTTGGTGGCAGTTCCACAGGTGCAAAGCCCAGATTCGATATCGGTACCATCGAAATGCGACAATCCGAATTTGCATTAGTGAACTACAACGCCGAACCGATTACTGAGGGCTTGGATTACAATAGGCTACGGTTTAAAGAAATCACTGCCAACGCTCAAAAATTCAGCATCAATGGGAACGAAATATCACTGGAGCTAAAAATCCTAACCGGAATAGAAAGCAGTTCAGATTTCCGAATTCAAGAGCTCAAAACAAATTTTATATATTCTCCGGAATTTATGGAGTTTGCACAGCTGAGTCTTAAAACTCGAAATAGTACGGTCACAGATTACCTGAGATTTCAATATGCCTCGCCTGCTGCATTTTCCAATTTTGTGGATGAGGTAGTCATTATTGCAAATCTGACCGAGTCAAAAGTTAATTTACAAGATCTCAGGCTTTTTGCCCCGACGCTACCGGATATCAACGATGAAATCTTCCTTTCGGGAAAGGTGACCGGGCCGGTTTCTGATATCAAATCGGATGAGTTTTTGATTCGATTTGGTGAAAAAACAGCTTTGTTTGGAGCCTTTGAACTTGATGGTCTTCCCGATATTGCGGAAACCTACATCAATCTTTCCCTCAAAAACTCCACCCTGTTTGCAAGCGATCTTGCCTCCTACCTTCCTGAAAATATTGAGAGGGAAATCAAAAAATTCAACACAATTCAATTTACAGCAGATTTCGTTGGCCTGCTCAACCGGTTCACTACCACCGGAGAATTTAAAACCAATATTGGCAATATAGCGGGAAGGATCAATTACGACTTGGTCAATGAGCTCCCCAGCATCGTATCCAAAGTAACTGTAGCAAATCTGAACCTCGGGATTCTAACTGAAAATCAGGAACTGCTTCAAAAAATCAGTCTCAGCGGAAACGTAAATGCCAATGGAAACAGTCTAGACAATCTCCTCTTGGAAATAGATGCCCAAATCTCTCAGATCGGCATCCAAAACTACAACTACACCAATATCAATACGGATGCCACCTATGGACTGGAGCTATTCAGAGGAAACATCAGTATTGATGATCCTAACCTAAAGCTCACTGCAACTGGAGTGGCAAATTTTAAAGCGGCTACCGATTCGATCCGGCTCAACCTGGACATTGACACGGCTCTGATCAGCAATCTGAATTTGTCGAATAAATTAAACTTTATCAGCGGAAGCCTTGATATTGATAGCCAAGGGATCGAAATCGATGATATTCAAGGGATCGCCAAAGTCCAAAATCTGAAAATCGGTTACGAAGAGCGATTCTTGGATTTGGGGGATTTCTTCCTTCAATCGCTTTTTGCCGGCGGCACTCGGACGCTATCGCTCAACTCCGACTACCTAGTCGCAGCAGCTTCGGGTCAGTTTAACCTCAAGCAAATGGGAAGCGATCTACAAATTCTCCTTGCCCAATATTCCTCGATCGTCCTCAATGAAGAACAACCCATTGCCGATTTGGAGAGAAACTTTTCGGAGACCTACAACTTGGATCTGAATCTGAAAATGATCGATATGAACCCGATCATTCAGCTGTTCGAACCTGAATGGAGTATATCCAAAAACACGATTTTAGAAGGCGCATTCTATCAAACTCCGGAAAATACCATCTTCAACTTATTTACCAGTATTGATACTCTGAGTTACCAGGGGCGAACTGCTTATCAAACCAATATTGACTTCAATACTTCCAAATTGATCAACAGCGAGGATATTCTTGCTTCGTTTTATGTGTTTTCCAAAAAGCAGATTCTGAAAAACAAACTGGAATTCACCAATCTTGGTTTTGAAGGGATCTGGAATGAAAACCTGTTGGATTTGGACTTTTCGCTGGATCAGGATTCTACCCAAAGTGCCGCCAGAATCAACGCCACGGCTAGGTTTTCGACAGAAAATACTAAATTTTCCTTTGCCCCATCTTCTCTCAAAGTATTAGATCGAGAATGGAAGTTTGACTCAGAAAATCTGATCACGATTGTACCCGGACAATTGACTTTTGACAATGTCAGAGTATTCAACCAAAATCAATTTATTGCTTTGGAGGGGATAATCGGCCAATCTGAAGAGGATCAACTAAACCTAAGCGTCAACAATGTGAATATTGATTTGATGAATACGCTTTTGCCCCAAAATTTTGAGGGTATGGCGAATGGTGTGGTCACATTGAAGCAGTTGTATACCGAGCCGCTTATTTCCGGCAATTTGACCATGAATGAGTTTGAGATCAACCAATTCCCAATTGGAAATCTTGCGGCTGATATCAATATGGGCCCCGAACAAATCCTGCTTTCACTCACCAATACACTAAACGGAGCCAAATCCATCGATATCAATGGTTCGATAGCAATCCAATCTCAAGAGCTGGACATGAACGCTCAATTGACAGAGGCTAACTTGGTGATATTTGAGCCTTTCCTGTCCAATTATCTATCAGAACTTGGCGGGACAGTATCGGGGAACATCAAAGTTGGCGGTACAACTACGATACCTGAACTTGAAGGCCGGGGCCGGATCAACAATGGCCTTATCAAGGTGAATTACCTAAATACTTCCTACACGCTGAATGGAAATATCCTTTTCAAGCCTACCCAGATCAGTCTCCAAGAAGTCAGCCTCACAGATCAGTTCAACAATACCGCTACACTAAGTGGTGGACTAAACCATCGGGGATTCAATGATATCGTGCTGGACATCAACTCCCGCCTGACGGACTTTCAAGTATTGAATACTACTGAGCGTAATTCTGAGGTATTCTACGGACAGGCTTTTGTGACTGGCTCAGTATCAGTCAAAGGCACTACTTCCAATTTGGATGTCAACGCCAGGGCGACCAGCAAGCGTAATACTCGAATCTACATTCCGCTAGCTAGCTCCAACGAGCAAACCCAAGTTGACTTTATAAACCTTATCAATATTCAGGATACTGTGCGAATCCAACAAATCGCAGAGGATATCAATCGGCTCGCCATCGAAAATATCCGGATGAACTTCGTACTGGACTTGACGCCTGATGCCTATGCAGAGATCATTATTGACCCTAAAACAGGCGAAGGAATCAGTGGCCGCGGCACTGGAGTTTTGACTATGAATATCGATACTCAGGGTAATTTTACCTTGGAAGGTACCTACGCAATCTCGCAGGGCGAGTATAATTTCTCGCTTTACAATGTGCTGAAGAAAAAATTCACCGTAAGACCCGGAGGCAGAATCACCTGGTATGGAGACCCCTATCAAGGAGTGATGAATCTGACTGCCGAATACACGGAGAATGTATCCATTCAGCCATTGCTTGCGACCACCACTATCACTGATGACACCAATGCGACTAGGAGATATCCGGTCTCGGTCATCATGAATCTGAATGGGGAATTGCTCTCACCGGATATTAATTTCGGATTTGACTTTGCAGAATTCCCCTCCAGCGGTGACGTGCAGACGACGATCTCAGCCTTTCAAAACCGAATCGCAAATGATGAACAGGAGATGAATCGGCAGGTATTTTCTGTCATTATGACTCGAGGTTTTTCTCCCGAAGGTCAGTTTTCGGGGATTTCCAACATATCCTCCAGTTTGGGTCAATTACTCTCCTCCCAGCTGAATAACTTCTTGGGACAAGTGGACAAAAATCTAGAGGTCAATTTTGACCTTGCTTCGCTGGATCAAAGTACGCTGGAAACTTTCCAACTTAGCGTAGCCTACACTTTTCTGGATGGCCGTCTTCGTGTATCACGGGATGGAGGATTCACCGACAACCGAGGCAATGCCCAAGCAGCATCCATCATCGGTGACTGGCAGGCCGAGTACTTGCTCACCGAAGACGGCGTATATCGCCTCCGTATCTTCAATCGTAATAATTTCAATACGTTTACTTCTCTTTCTCTATCCAGAAATGTGGCTACTTACGGCGCTTCGTTTTCTCAGAACGTCTCCTTCAACTCATTTTCGGAGCTTTTCAAAAAGATCACCCGTGGGACAGATGAAAAACTTCGAATCAACGACAGTGATGATTTTCTTCGCTATGATTATGAAAATGGAGATAAATGGAATCCTGTTGATTTGACGCCTGTGGAGAATCGCTTGGATTCGCTTAATCGTAGGCCTCCAGCTCCTATCGCAGTGCCTGACTCCCTTATCAGAAAGAAGAATTTGAAACAATTTTGATGACTATACCTTTTTCATAAAAAAGATAATGAAAAAAATTACCCTATTCTGGTTTAGAAGAGACCTGAGATTAAATGACAATACCGGGCTTTACTATGCGTTACAGCAGGAAGAAAATGTTTTACCTCTCTTTATTTTTGACAAAAATATTCTCGATAAGCTTGAGGATAAAGCAGATGCACGGGTGGAATTTATCCACGACCAAATCACAAAACTAAGCAACGAGCTAGCGGAAAAAGGGAGTGCGATCTTGGTGAAGTACGGTGACCCTGTTGAAATTCATAAAGATTTAATGGCAGAGTACGACATCACTGCCGTCTATACCAATCGAGACTATGAGCCCTATGCAAAAGACCGTGATAGTGCCATCGACAAGCTTCTGGGTGAAAAGAAGATTCCCTTCCTGACTTTCAAAGATCAGATGATTTACGAACCCGGCGAGATTTTCAATGGATCAGGCGAATTTTACAAGGTGTTCACACCCTTCAGTCGGGTATGGCTTAGCAAATTCAAAGAGGATAAAATCGAACCTTTATCTTATTTCCAATGGAAAAACTTGTTTCCGACCGACCCCATGCCCGTGATTTCGCTTGGTGAAATGGGATTTGAGAAGACTGAAATTAAGATCCCTACCCAAACGGCAGACGAAGAACTGATCAGTCACTACGATCAAAATCGAAATTTTCCCGCAAAACCCGGCACTTCCAGGTTGGGAATCCATTTAAGATTTGGGACTATTTCAATCCGGGAACTTGCCCTGAAAGCAGCAAGTCTCAATGATACCTACCTCACTGAATTGATTTGGCGTGAATTCTACATGATGATTCTAGCCTTCAATCCACAGGTGGTCGATCAGGCTTTCAAACCCGCCTACGATCAGATTCCTTGGCTCAATAATGAAGAACAATTTGACGCATGGTGTCAGGGAAAAACTGGCTACCCTATTGTGGATGCAGGTATGAGAGAATTAAATCAAACCGGATTTATGCACAATCGAGTCAGAATGATCGTAGCTTCGTTTCTTACTAAGCACCTTTTGATTGACTGGAGATGGGGTGAGGCATATTTTGCCAAGAAATTATTGGACTACGAATTGTCTTCCAACAATGGCGGCTGGCAATGGGCCGCAGGCACCGGCACAGATGCTCAGCCTTACTTCAGAGTATTTAATCCTGAATCACAAACAGAGAAATTTGACAAGGATCTCAAGTACATCAAAAAATGGGTGGCCGAATTTGGCAGCAATGACTACCCCAAACCAATAGTAGATCATAAATTTGCCAGGCAACGCGCAATCGACACGTATAAATCAG
>Ga0136586_1000260_pt1 | contig 14142 bp, 6 predicted proteins | sample AntRauMFilla1562_FD_104926 | JGI IMG/M metagenome (GOLD analysis project Ga0136586, IMG submission 104926) | Saline lake microbial communities from Rauer Islands, Antarctica - Metagenome Filla 1 #562 | ecosystem: Environmental > Aquatic > Non-marine Saline and Alkaline > Saline | place... | reverse complement strand
TTTTATGGATCTACGCATCACGAAAAGTATGTGGATGAGAGGAATACTTTATACATATATGATACTGTTTTACTGTAGAAAAGAAAACACACAAAGAGATGGAACTGCTATGAGTTAAGCGTGATGAGAATTTACGATGATGTGTTGGCGGCGAAGGCGAATGACACACAGAATGTGTATTGTGGCATTGGTTCTTGTCACTTGCTTGACGAAAACATCCGAGATTTCACGAGATTGGCAAACACATCGTCACGAGATATGCGGAGAACGTCTTTTTAGAGGAAGTTCGGGGGTGGAAGGGAGGGGGTGTTTTGATGTTTTCATTAAATTGCGTAAAAACTCAAATTTTTGCAGCGGGGTGGTGTGTTTCATGTGAGTAGACTAAAGAGGGAAGTATCCGAGTTTTGTAAGACTATATAAGACAACACAGCCGCCGTTAGAGAGCAGTGAGAAAGTGTGAATATATTTGTACAAAATGGTACTGTTGACGGTACAGTATCAATATGATTCAATTGGTCTAAGAACCAATATGGCGAATGTAACCCGGTCGCAGACGTATATTGATTCGGGCGAAACAATCGGAACTTTGATTGAAAAATTGCGATACGAGAATAGTATTCCCAGGACGACAGGAGTGAATATTTATGCCATCGCGGATGCACGTGTACTTCCATTTAGCTACACAACGCCACATGAGGCCATGGAATTGGGAGACCGCTTAAAAGAATTCGATGAAGAGTTGTGGGATGAGGTCATGCACGATACAAAAAAACTACGCATTATCGTGCGTTTGAGACTTCATCTTGTAGTCATGTCCGATGCCTACGCCCTCGAGCAGTGTCAGGCGGATTTGAAGCATACCAAGGCGCAGTTGGCCATTGTTTCGCAAGAGCTGGTAATGTGCCAACGCGAGATCGTGCGCCTGCGCAAATTCGAAATCGCTAGTATGTTCTCTGGAGGTATGAAATAGCGTCATTTACAAGTTTATTTGATATCAATCCATTGCTACATGGCGTTGTCCGTGCCACCGATTCGTGCCACAATTCCAAGCCATCCATTCAGATGGCATCTTGCAAATAGGCACTCTGTGTGTACACATGGCTCGTTGATGATTAAAATAAGGCGGCTTTGATGTGGATATATTGTACGCAAAGCGATTAGCGCATTTTGTATAGCTTGTCAACAAGATGTGGTTGTACCATACAAGAAGTTTCGAAATATGTTTATGTATGTTTAATAAACCCTGACAAATCTGTGAAATATATATTCAATAAACCTGTGAAACTTTGTTCGACTCCGCATCGCATGTGACCGGTTCTTAAAAATGGGTTAAATATGCCTCTAGCACGTGTAAAATATAAAGTATTCCACGTGGCTCTGTCGCGCATACCACAAAGGGAATAATACTATATAAGCGTCGAACATCAAGATGTGCTGTGTGCATTCTCCTTGTCGTGATGAAAAAGATTCCACCTGCAATCACCCGTCCGATCATGCTTGAGAAACCACCGCCGCCAATCACGGTGAGGCCCGCGTCGATGACGTTTCAAACGCCACCCGCCCCTGAGCCGTAGACGACGGCATTGACGTTTCTAAAACGTCCGCATACACACCCGTAGTGTGTGCGTCAGAATGTGACTGGCGTCTGCATCCATTGTTGGGTGCACTGAGGTTCGACTCCTCAGACGTTCAATATGCTGATTTAGAAAGTCTCCTTGACGGAAAGGTAATCTGGATTTCTTTTGTTACATACGGGGCAAATACGATAGTTCAAGCACGACATTTATTTGCTGCTGGAGAAAACATTTATACATATTCATGCTGGCTAATTGAGATGAGGAATGGGTGTAGTTGTCGCACTGAAACGGAATTGAGGGAATTTCGTTATTATCATCCCCCACACACCCCCGGTGATCGGAAAAAAAGCAAGTAGTGCGTCGCGCCATGTGATCCCACACAATTTCAGTCGAGCAGGAAATTTATATACGGTCGGTGCTTCAAACTAAGGCCATTACCTCGAGAAATCTCCGCGTCATATTTTCGAATTTCTCACCAAGGTCGGTATGCACGATTATTTTGGACATCATCGACACTGCATCGCTCTTCTTGAGTTCTGCATGCAGGGTGTTGCCTGAAGTAGAAAGTTGGAAGAAGACTTCAATGGCCAAGTCGCGGATAATGATATCGGCGACATGCACGGACACGACCGCCACAAGTGCTGGAATCACCTCAAAAGTGACAAAGGAAGAAAGATGCGAGGGCTGGGCAGCCAGATGCTGTAAAAAGCGAATTGTTTCAAGCTGGACTGCAGCGTGATCCTTGTGCGTGACCATGGATAGCACTATCAGAGGCAACGCACCAGCGGCAAGCACAACATCTTGGAAGTGTGTGTCTTGGACAACAATCTTGTTGAGAATGGTAATGACGTTGATTTGAAGACTAACTGTTGCCTTGAATGTCTTCATTGCCGACAACACTATGGGAATGCCAGATTTTGCTACAATGTCGGCTCGCCCAACCTTATCACGGGCCATGTAGCCCAAGAAGGCGCAGGAAATCTGCTGCAGGCGCGCCACAAGAGGATGCACCATCATAGCATCGAGCATGGCAGAAATCCCGCCTGCCTGCACGAAATGCAAGCGATGCACGGCATTCCCTGCACATAGATTATAAAAAGCGCCAATAGAGTGTTCTTGGTTCAAGGCAACATTCTTGTGCGCCAACATGGCTGTCATCAACAATGGAAGGATTCCTGCCTCGATCATCATGATGCGCAGGTCGTCTGAGGCAGAGAGATTCAAAACAAACTGACTGGCACACGCAAGCATACGGACATGATTGTGGGTCGCGGACGACGTCATTGCCAGAAGCATAATATCAAACGCCCCAGCTGCAACGATGGCCAGTCTGTTTTCATGCAGAAGACATAGCGTGTTCAAAATCGCCATGCATGAAGCAAGGAGACTGGCATCCATGGGATGTGCCTTCATGACTCCTACCAGGACTGTCACACCATCAGCAGCTACAAGTTTGTTCGTAAATGATGCGTAATTGTCACGCACAAGTGAAATGAGTAACAAATTGCCTCTTTTCTGCAGCTTTTCGTCCTTCTTACGCTGGCCAAGAAGGTGTACGAGATTACCTATGCCGTCTTCTGCGATAATCATTGGGATGTTCTTCGGGGTGCTTGAAAACATACGAACGAGCAAACGCCACCCTATGTCGTTTTGTTCGGTCAGCTTCCCGTGGTGTGACATTGCGCAAGTCACCTTTTTCAGACCGCCCCCACGCACAATGTCGATCAAAAGCGCAGGCACGGTCGCTAAGTCATACAAGAGTTGACACATGTCGGACTGTAATCCGAAGTGGTGTTGGTGAATGCCCATGATGTCCATGATGAGGCAAAGCCCGTTGCCGTCCAAGAATTTCCTCACAACCACATTTGTACGTCGCCTGTCCTTGAGGAGTGTGATCAAGATTGCCACACCACGTACAATCAGAACTTCATCTTTGATATTCTGTATCATCGACGTCAGAAGAGCGGGCACTGTTTGCAGACACTCAACGATGATGACGGTGTCGTATGTCAATACGATGCCAACCAATGCAAATAAGATCTTCTGTAATTCCAAATCTCGTGTATGTGACATTGTTGCAATGAGAATAATAAAGATACCCTCCTTTACAACTACACCTATCAGGTCATTATCCGAAGCCAAGAGTAGCATCAGGGTTTGAGCAGCACACCTTAGCGCGTCCACATTATCAGACGCATTGCGCATCTTATGCACCAATTCCTGACATTCCGACGTAAGTTTCTTACGGAGTGTCACTTGCACGACAAGGTGTTGCACCAAGTTGTGAAGTCTTTTCTTGAAAACATTGCTAATGCCGAGCTGCTTGATGTCCTCCGCTTCCAAATCATCCATGAGCGCAATCTCGTCAACGACACCTTCTTTTTTGAGTATGTCCTCCACATCGTGCAGTTTCCATTTGCGCAAAAGCAAGCCGAATGGAGTCTGCATCTCTTTGTAATCGATTGCATCCTGTCGCTTCCGCTTCAACAACGCAGGTGGTGTGGCAAGCGTGACGACATCTGCGTCCGTGGTGGGAAGACTGGCACGAACGGATTGCCGCTGTGTCAGTAATGAATCTTCCTTCGCGGCTTCGTCTCCAATCATCGACAGACGGCCGTCAGACGTACGTACACACATTCCAAGACGATGCAGGTGCACAGTGTTGCCGGGAATGACACGGACGACAGTGATTCTCGACGCATCTTTGATACAAGTTTCAGGCATGTTGCGGTCATTTGCGCCATTCGGCATGTATGCTGAATCGAAATTGTGCTCCTGCCACGTTTTCATCATGGGATCACATGGCAACAACCTTTTGCAATTGCCCAGATCACATCTCAATTCTAGAATTACTCCGTGAAAGGGCTTATTCTTGGCATAGTCGACAGCTTTCAAAAGAACCGGTGTACAATAAACACCCGATCCGAGCAATTCCCCAGAACTCGTACCCGATAGCGATGTATCGAAGCCGTAAACTTGAATTTTCATCGCACACTCGATCGATGTACCGTGGTAAAATATACAAGGACCTGTTTTCACACCTGCCCTCGCAAAATCTGCCATGTTTGCGAGAAACGGCACAAATCGTGGGATTGTGAAGCAAAAGATTTACTTTTGTGTTTTCGTCATCATATCTGTCTTTTAAGAGAGTTTTGCGGACAATATAAAAAATACCTCAAATAGAATTTATCAAATTTGTTTTTGCCGAGAAGACATGCGTTTTACCGGTGTAGAAACACGAAACGGATGAATCGCACACAGTGGGAAATGAAGAGTACAAACAGTTCATTTAATAAAGGTACACAAAAATTTCCGTCGGTCTCGGCGACTCTTGACATTTTTCGGTATATTCGATGCATTGTTCTACTTTGATGTATACTGGTGCTTAGTAGTCAAAAGTGTGAAATTCGTCAACTGAACACAAACGTGTGGCGGGACACGTACTTTAATATGTGCGCATACAACATGTTGTATGATATGACAGGAGATGATCCAAATGAGCACTCTACAGCTGTATACGTTGATGCCGTACATCAAGCATCGAGTCTAGGGAGTGGTTTTTGCTGACTATACGAGAACTGTTTGGGCACAATTTAATGGGAATTTCGTCATTGCAAATAATAAAACCGGTAACTTGTATTTGTTCTTTGGTAAGGAAATGTATATCATCTGACGACAACTTGGAAGTTTTTTCAGCACACTTTGTTTTGTTCTTACCAAATACGCGTCTCTGAAATGCGTACCAAATTTTCGTAGTGATCATTTCTTTCTCAAACGTGTCATATCGCATTGCATGAGACTTCGAAATCATGCATCAGAAGGCATCGCCATTTTATATGAAATCATGAGTGAACCATGTTTAATATCTATATATAGGCAGAATGTCACTTAAAATACACACAAAAAGTTCACGCTTTCGTATAATTCAATGCAGTTTTATGAGCACGAATGTGTATTGGAAACCGAGGACGAGACCTTTTCAGAATTTGGCGATGTCCGATTCTCCTTCTTACCTTTTGTGCCATTCGTGGATCTTCCAGGACTTTCATGCGTACAGCATGATACCGTTTTTATTTCCGACGGAAATGTAGATGAGACTCTGAACGACGACAGTGTAGTGAGGTCGGACGACTGTGTCGCTTCTGGCTTGGCCAACCAGGTTGTTGTCCAGCCAAATGGCGTCGAGGACGGCAGTACGGACATACCTGTCGAGAAGAACTATGTTGTAGACTGTGCGCTTTCCTGGACGACACTGACTGTAGAAAAACTCAAAGGCACCTTTGGAAACGACTCAAATATTGTCGTGTCCAAGAGATATCAGGAAGAACAAACTCAAATTCTGAACGCTTTTTTCCTGAAATGCGACAAACCGTCGTATTCTGAAAAACAAGAAGTTGCATCTGCAGCGGACATGACTGTGTTGCAGGTGTCAACATGGTTCAACAATCGACGAAAACGAATCATTGCACATAGACGTTTGATGGAACGAAAGAAAGCACAATCCGATCGCCGCAGTGCTGTCTATCGTGAGCGTTATTGTGCTTAGAGTCGTGGTGTCCAGGGCCACGCTGGTGCGGTGTGATAGTGTGGACGATGCCAGATACCGATGCAATTCCACCAATACAGATACACGAAAAGCCCGAATGACACTTGAGATAAGAGAGTTATACTAGAGCAGCGGCGACAGAAGATACAGAGAATGACGCAAATGAAGAGTGCCACCCAATAAAGAATGGCTAATTTGAAATTTAGTGTGATGAGGTCTAAAATTGCACACAGTAAGTAGAGACCAGGTGTCACGAGTAGAGAACCTCCGCAACACCCCAAATTGAAGGGAGACGATACTCTGGTGACAACTGAATCGTTCGTGGCGTCGTAGTCGATGGCCAATGCCGTCAATGTGCCAGCATACGGCGTTACTGGCGTAGTCGGCACATGCGTATATGTTTGCTCGAAGCGACTCGGTGTCAACATAATGTGCTACGATTCGAACCCTACGACGACCTGGCATTTTCGACAAGATTATCGTGTATATATATACTTGCCACACTCTACATAGGGCAACATAACTCGTGTTTGCATGTGTTTTGGTGTGAATACCTCGCTAAAACCCTTACACGGATGTTATTTATAAAAAGCCAAAAATAGATCACCTTTTTTGATGCCTATTTAAGGATGATTTTTTTGAATCGAGTGCCCACAACAAATTGCCACGTTTGACACGAAAAACTCAACAAAACACACATTTTGAGCCATATATTTGATGTGTTGAAGTGTTCAAGTCCATCATCCGTATTGTGTGCACCGGTCCCAAGCACAACGACCAAACAAGCGCATCAGCACCATGGGACGCGCACGTCGTCCTGTTGGACTCATTATGTGTCGCAAGCGTCGTCGCACCGCCATTTACAAACGCATGCCTACCATGTACAAGAAAGCGATGGAGCTTAACGAAAATTGCGGCGTCAACGTCACACTGGTCACTGAGAATGAAGGGATCTATCGTTTTTACAATACCAGTAACAGGTCGATGCGCGAGGTGTTTGAGGGGTATCTGGAAGTTCTACAAAATACCCCTCAATCCTTCAGCACAGAAGAACCTGTACCCGACGAGGGCCATGGCCCCTCTCCAGTTCAAATGAACACCGGTGTCGGTGGTAAAGTCTTAGCGGCGGTAGAGGTGTGTGAGCCCGACTCCTTGTTGCGTCTCTTTGACGCTGCTATTCACCTACAAAAGATGAAAGATTCGGCCCAGCGCAAGGCAGCGCGCAAAATCGCACTGACGCTCAAGAGAGTGGAAAACAGTCTTCTTGTCAACGCGCCCCTGTGTTTGCCGCACACATCGCCACTTACGTGCGCACCGACCGCTGCGAAAGAGGTGACAGTTGTGCCAAAGACAAACCTCGTCGGCAAAGAAGCGGTACGTAGGGGACCAGGAGTGCCTGCACCTACCCTCTGTGCTACAGTATCGAGACACCTGGCACGGTGTGACGAACCGATTGACACGTTCTCCGGCAAGGAAAATATAGCTGCTTTGGTCGAAAAGAAAAAGAAAAAGAGGAGCAGGAATGCCGAGATGCCGACGGACCCGTGCCTTGACGAGGACGACGAAGCTGTGACGGTCGAGAAGAAGAAGAAAAAGAAAAACAGGGACGTTGAGACGCCGATGGACCTGTGCCCTGACGAGGAGGATGAAACTTTGACGGTCGAGAAGAAGAAGAAAAAGAAAAGCAAGCATGTCGAAATGCCGATGGACATGTGCCTTGGCGAGGAGGACGAAGCTTTGACGGTCGAGAAGAAGAAGAAAAAGAAAAGCAAGCATTTCGAGCAGAATATACCGTGCACCGAAATGGTACATCCTGTGGCGTCAAACGACAAAGTATGTGTCTTTCGCAGGTCGCACAAAGAGGACGTCGTGACTAGCAACGTTGTTGACGAGAAGGACTGTGTAAAGGTCGAGATCAAGAAGAACAAGCAAGCCGTATCGGTGGACAAAGTCAATATGGTAACTCATCTTGCTGTCACTACAAAGAGTGCACGCGTGGCCTCTGTGTCCAAGACTTTTGTAGACGAGGAAGACATTTCGCTTTGGTTGGATGGAATGGAACAAATGAGCATGCTGGGCAACGGAACGTCGAGCGGTGTGATGTGTGGACAGAACGATCCGATCTTCGCACGCTTTGAGCGCTCGTAATAAGTTAATGATTTATTTATTAAAGCGTCATATATTTGCACAATCCGCTTCAATGCATATTTGCGTATATGTCCGTGCCATACGCAAAGAAGGAGTACTTGAGCACCAGCACTCCAAAAAAGGTGACGAGAGAAAAGACGAGATTTAGAAAGAAAGGAAGAAATATGGTAACGACGATGAAAAAGGCGATGAGTTTGTAAAAATTGAAGAAAATACACGTGACGAACCCAAGCACGTATCCGTCGAGATTCTTATGGATATCGACACCATATTGGTCAATGATAGCAATATATTCTGCCGTCATGACATGTGGTAAAATAAAGTTGAAACGCGTCAGAAGCATCTCGAAATAAACAGCACGACCGTATCGGATCCACGTCTCGAAAGCAATCAAAACAGAGATTACGTCTTTCATCTTGTATGGGGCGTGCAGACACGTTTTCCCGCAAGCAAAGTCAGGGAAAAGTACCGCAAACTCTGGCTTCATTGTAAGATCACTGTTACATTTGTCGGCATGATAGAGAGTGCTCGGAATCTGAATACGCAGCGGCAAGACTTGTTGCATCATCTCATAAAGACCATTGCCCATGCATGTGGGTATGCGTGGTGAACAGAGTGGGGAAAAGTTATAGGACATGTACACAACCCCATACGTCAATCCAAATGTCCACAGGAAGAAGGACAACACGGATGGAATGGGTAGCACGAAATGCAGAACGCTGATGACAATAAACAAGGATGCCACCACCGGTAGCAGCGACATATTTTTGCGATCACATGAGATTGTCTGCTGCAGATCACAGTTGAAATAATCGTGCAAAAGACGACCAATTGAATACTCGTTTCGGCGCACCATGCCCTCACGCACAACGTCATCATAGAGTGCGTCGGTCGATGTAAACGCCATTACGCTCGCCATCATTGAGGTTCGATCGAACGAAACCAAATCGGTGATGGCGTAAAAGAAACGTAGAATGTAGTAGGATATAATGTCTTTCTCATCGGCAAGATCCTGCAGAGTCTGATTAGTAAATTTGGGATCTTTTGACAGACGTGGAAGTGCATTAATGATGCCAGTTTCGTCGAATTCGGGCTTTTTCATACACGAAACAGACATATTGGTCAGGCATGTGCTTGAAACCATGTGAGCGTAGTATTCAGCCAGAATTAAGGTGTTGGTGTAGGCTCTCGTGAACGGTGCCGTTAGAATGGGACATACCGGGATGCTTTTTGAAAACGTTAAAAGCTGGGATCGTGTGCACACAGGTTTGATCGTCCATCCATCCTTGGCAAGCACTCTAGCGAAATTCATAATAATGCCATTTTGAACTGTTCCAAAACTGAGCATGCACGATGAGGCATCTGGAGAATCGAATGCGTCACTGAAGGTCTCTGTCAGAATTGTGGCGAGGTCGTCGGGCAATTGCTTATTTCGCGCAGTAACGTCCCCAAAAATTTCGCCAAACGAATCAACGTCAAAGAATGGAGCGGCGGCGTGTAGCTGTTTGATAGCAGTGTCTCTGGTTTTGCTAAGAGAAGCACGGGTGTCTACGATTTTAGCTTCGAGTAACAGATCGGAGGCGACACTCTCTCGCTGTAGCAATCGACGGCCAGATATTACGGCCACGCCCTGGTGCTCGTTTGTCGACGTTGAATTCCGAGCTTTAGCGTTACGGTCCACTGCGGCTTGCAGTGGAGCGCGTAACGGCATCATGCTCTGTATGAACCCATACACAAAGTCGTCCACGATCAATACAGGGCGCCTCATGAAACGAACCACAATATGATATGTAGAATCATCTTGTAGCCAATCTTGAAACAAAATAAGTGCTCCGTGCGGTACCCGCTGCATGATGCGTGGTATCAATACTGGGTTCTGTGCGAGGAGCACGATGACTTGTCGCACATCAAGTAAGTCTGTATCCATAATCGCAGACTGTGTCGTCTGCATGGGTGTTTTCATTGTGAAATTTGCCAACCACCAAAAACGTGCACACGCCACGCATTCAGAATCTTGGAGGGGTAACGCGCACACTTGCAAGGTCGTGCGACAAGTGCCTGTAATGGCGTGGATGCGATCGACGGATTGTTGTACAAATAGACTTAGCATAGTCTGTGAAATCGGGGGTTTGGGCATCACAGGTGGCTCCATAGATGGTGACAGTAATCGTCTCTGTCGAGCAGCGTTAGAAAATCCGAAAGCTGGTGTGCTCAGAATGTTGTATGTGAGGAAGGACAACATGGAATTTTGGATGGTGGTATCAAGAATAATACGCATACACGCCACCTTGTACACTTGTCCGAGAGCAACAATGTCCAGACAAGGAAAGACGAAAGTTTCAGACAAGAGAACACCGCCTGCGGAACTCTGTAGATCCTGCCCGTACCCAAGACATTTGTCTTCTGTAAATGACCGCTGTATTGCTGTAAGTGCGATCTGTTGGCATGTTGGCATGAAATTGACGGGCTCGTTCACAAAAGACGTGCATTTGCCGATTCCATCATGCATGTTGCGTTTCATACAGTAGGATCGTCCTGGACTGTCAAGACAGAGCTGTGCCGAATACGAGTCTTTGTAAAATGACGCTTGTACATCACAAACCGAATCCACCAGACCACAGTCGTCCGTGGTAGCACATCTGGTGGCCGACAGCTCTCGTTCTCCGCACACGCACTGGCTTGTGGCAAGATCGCACGAGAAGCCCCGCAATAATGAAGAGGACGAGTGCCGACATTCGATGCATAATTTCGCAGGTTTTGTGCTCAGAACTTCTTCGAGACAGAAAGAGGTTGGACCACAAGAGTATTCTCCAACGCGTCCACCAAGCGCATCTGCTGGCATTTCGAATCCATTTTGTTCGATAAAACATAGACTGGCATGCAGTTGTTGAGCTGGACGCACTTCGTCTGGCAGTATTTTTCCCAAAAAATCGCAATCCCACGCGTTCACACTCTTTTCAGCATTTCCGAGGTCGCGCAATGCACTACCAAAGTCTGTAGGAAGCATTCGGAAAGATTGTCAGTTAGGTCAAATAGAATAGAACAAGCACAAGAGAGATGGACAAGAAACATATTCATATGCAAACTCACTGACAAAAGGCAACACTTTCTTCATGGCCTTGATAAAGGATGTGGCCAGTTTGAGGGCCATAAGCGTCATCTTCCGCACAAAGTCACATAGTTTCTTGATAAAATCGGAGATACTCTTGAAGACACCTTCCTGCATCGTTATCGTGGTCCACAACAGCCGGAGCATTTCTCCGTAGTAGGCGAGCATTTTGACGACTATGGACTTCAAACCACTGGTCATGGCATTCACCTTTTCTTTCATCATGCCCTTGTCTTGAGCCATGACAGACAGGAAAAACACGATTCCGTCCGTCACCACGTTTTGGGCCAGCACAATGATTGTCACAACAGAACTAACAATGTTGCGCACCTTCTCAAGGAAATTGGACGTCTTGAACAGCCAAGTGGCCGGACACTCCTGATTCTCCTGCGAACTCGCTGCCGCATTTTGTAACAACTTGTGGATACCAGGACACGTGGCGGGATTCGCCACCAATTCCGGATCAATGGTATTGTACGTCTCGACAATCGCCGACCAGCCGAACATTCCATCTTGCTTGAGATATCTTGAGGGCAAGTAAAGGTTCTTGTGCAACAAGGTGTATTGATTGGCGACGGCGTTCACTTGTCGAACTTCAGCACGAATGTTCTGCACCGCACCACAGAAATCCTTCAATTGATCAATCTGACAAATGTCAAACGAATTGGCAAGTTCTTTCAAACACAGTCCCCTTTCTCGGGAAAACGCCTGCGCAATGCTAAGACACGTATCAGCCTTGCGTGGATTATTATACCAATCATTCTGCGATATGCGACCAAAGCCGACATTGCTACACTGTGGATCCGTATTTGTAAACACCCAATCCGTGTCCCAGATGGCACTTTGTGATGCCCCTTTGTCTGCATTTCGAGTCCATCGTGGATTTTCATGACGACGTGGGTCCGTTTTCTCCCACACCTGCGATGGTTCGAGATCCTGCTGCGCCGCGACGCCGCGCAATCGTGCAAGCATGTTCCAAATGGGAGAGATCCGCACCCGCTTTGACAAGCTTGTCTCGTCGCGCACTGTATTTGGCTCAAAGCTCTGTGTCTGCTGATTCCAAACGTAGATCTTGGTATTACCAGTTCGACTCCGAAGAATTTCCTCGGAGTCACACCTCTTGAACAGTTTTTTTGCAGCATAGAAAGCACTTTGATTCTCAATATTATGCAAGGACGTCGTTGCGAGCACAAATTGCTGTTGCCCTTTCTTCCCCCTCGAAGTGCAATTGAGATGCCGGAAGGTGTCATTTCCTGCCGTGACAAAACAAACATCAGCTGCCAAAATCCCTTGTAATTCACGCGCCGTGACTTTGACAATAGGCTGTCGATGACAATCACCTCCGGCATCCAAGGTCGTGAACTGGAAGCCCGAGTACGATGAAGATGAAGCAACCGCCCCTCTCACTTGTGTGCCGTTCGACGGATCAATGGTGACGGTACCGTTGTCCTGGGTCGCTGTCGACGCGATTTTCCGCCGATCGTATATGTCACGCATCAAAAGTTGCGACATCTTGACCCAAAACACTGGTATTTTGGCGCGCTGGTCGTGTGGTGCCTTGCTATCGGCCGGAAAAGTTTCATCTGATCTCAAATGAGCCTGTAAATGGGGCCAATCCATGAGAGTTGGAGCACTTTGCAAGGTGGTTGTATGTAGCACGGTGCGTGTTGCTTTCCGTAATATAAAAATGTCCACAAGTGATCTGATAATAGGTCCGAACGACAGCCCATTCGCACTGTGTTGTTGTGCGTTAATCAAGAAACTCGTGCCAAACTGCAGGTACTCCTGAATATCATCTGAAATGATGTTGCGACTGCGAACCAAGGGATGAGCTCCACCAAGATCGGGATACAATCTTCGCATCCGCACAGGGTCTGTGTGTTGTTTATTTGCCGAGTAAGCGTTTGAAATATAAATTACTACAAAAGCACGGTGCATTTTTTCGTGCAAACAAATCGAATACAGTCGTACCTGGTGTAATCAGATAAAGATTGCGATTGGTTTGTCGGGCGCGCACGGATCCGCCATGTAAAACTGACTTGACAAATGGACACGACCAGTGTCTTTGTGGACATACCCCCGCATCCGGACAACTGTTAGTGTAAATTGGACTTGTGCGAATAAATTGCATATCATCGACGAGGGTGCTCGGCATGCCAGATACCCACCCTTCTGCAGCAATGTTACCACTTGCGAGAAGATGCACGTTCTTGACTGAAAATTGTCCCCCTGTCCCGATGTGCAACTCGACGCGCGCTGGAGCTAAATGATGTCGATTCACAGCTAAGAGCCCGTAGACCTGTTTGAAAACACAAGTAAGTAAGAATCAGTCATGTCATGCACCGCGCACATTTTGACTTACGCTAGATTGGAACAAATGGAAAATATACCGCTTCCGCTGTATTGTCGAGGGCGAGTTGTGCACCAGTCCACAAAGAAGGGTATCCGAGTGGGGTGGGCGATGCCGAGAATTCGTGCCGGATAATACGGGCGGCGGCGATACTGACTTTGGAACGATTCAGTGATGTCACTCCCTTGACGGCAGCTCGGACAACGGATGGACTATATCCAATGGGAGCTTGCATATGTGTACATTTTTTTCCATTTGCTTTTTCCTGGTCGTGAGGGGTATATTTGATGTAACATTGCGAATAAGAAGCATCTGGATTGTACAAATTTTGCGAGAGATGCAAACGTTCCACGTAGAGGCGGTCCGTCTTTTTGGGAACTTCCTCTTCGTAAAATCGGTTAGCAGGACGACT
>Ga0136586_1000252_pt1 | contig 14279 bp, 15 predicted proteins | sample AntRauMFilla1562_FD_104926 | JGI IMG/M metagenome (GOLD analysis project Ga0136586, IMG submission 104926) | Saline lake microbial communities from Rauer Islands, Antarctica - Metagenome Filla 1 #562 | ecosystem: Environmental > Aquatic > Non-marine Saline and Alkaline > Saline | place... | reverse complement strand
TCACCGATACTCAAAAGGCTGATTTCAAAAAGTTAAGCTTCTACCAAATAGATCCCACCTACCGAGTCAAAGCCCGAATGATCCCTGTTGAAAACAAGAAAGTGCGGGAAGTACCGCTCACCGATGGCTCAAAGGAGAAATACATCGAGCATAGCTATGCTGAATTTGAGCTGGGAGGCAATGTGAACAGACTGCTATTGCTTCAGTCGATCGATGAAGTGGACAAGCGGAATTTCTTTTTGGCTTTTGCAGACCAAACCAGTGCGGAAGATACCTACGGGGGCGGTCGCTACATCAATGCTCGGCAAGACGGGAAAAACAGCATTACTATCGATTTTAACCTGGCCTACAATCCCTATTGCGCCTACAATCCTGACTATGCATGCCCACTGCCGCCAAGGGAAAATTTGTTGGTAATTCCGATCTTGGCAGGTGAGAAAAATTACGACAAATAGCCTTTCTGCCTAAGCCAATTCTCCTAAATTTGCAGATTGATCAAAAAGGGTTTTCGAACCTTTTTTACTTACCCTTGGTCAAATCGAAAGGTTTGCCAAATTTAAATACCTATGAAAATCTCCATCAATCGATTAAAAAAATACATTGCTCTTACAGAAAGTCCTACCGAAATCGCCGCGCTGCTAACCAAATCGGGTCTGGAAGTGGAGGGAATAGAGGAATTTGAATCCATCAAGGGCGGGCTGGAAGGCATTGTGGTTGGCGAAGTACTGACTTGTGAGAAGCATCCCGACGCGGATAAGCTTAGCCTTACCACCGTCGACATTGGACTCGATAAGCCTTCGCAGATTGTTTGTGGAGCGCCAAATGTCGACAAAGGCCAAAAGGTCCTGGTAGCTACGATTGGTGCTACACTTTATCCGACAGACGGTGAATCTTTCCAAATCAAAAAAGCGAAAATACGAGGTCAGGCTTCCGAGGGGATGATCTGTGCGGAAGATGAGCTGGGTTTAGGGAAAAGTCATGCCGGAATCATGGTATTGGATACGGATCTACCCAATGGAACACCGGCTTCCAAGCTGATTGAAGTGGGGCAAGATCATATTTTGGAAATCGGATTGACTCCTAATCGTGCCGATGCTGCTTCACATTTAGGCGTAGCTCGAGATCTAAAAGCTTTGCTCGGCAGGGAGCTATGCATTGATTCTGTAACTGATTTGATACCAGAAGCTCAAGGTCCAAAGATCACAGTGGAGGTAGAAAATCCAATTGATTGTCCGCGTTATGCAGGTATTGTCTTGACAGACTTGAAAGTTGGCCCATCCCCGCTTTGGCTTCAGAATTTCTTGAAATCATTGGACTTGGAGCCAATCAATAATGTGGTCGATATCACGAATTTTATTCTGCATGACCTTGGACAGCCGCTTCATGCATTTGATGTAGATCGGGTTTCCGAAGGAAAAATTATCGTTGGGAAAAGTCCAAAGGGAACGATTTTCAAAACTTTGGACGAAAAAGAGCGCAAACTGTCCGGAGACGAACTAATGATCAAAGACTCCCGAGGAGGACTTTGTATAGCAGGTGTTTTTGGGGGAGTCGATTCTGGAGTTTCGGGGCAGACGACATCCATTTTCTTAGAATCGGCTTATTTTTCTCCGGATATTATCCGAAAAGGAGCACAGTTTCATGGGCTAAAAACGGATGCATCTTTCCGCTTTGAGCGTGGGACTGATCCGAATATGCCGGTTTATGCATTGAAAAAGGCAGTTTCCCTTTTACAGGAAATCGCAGGAGCCAAAATCGCTTCTGAGCTATATGATTTGTACCCGAATCCCGTGGAAGATTTTCAAATCGAAGTTTCCTACGGCCATATCAATCGTCTGATCGGAAAGAAAATTGCGCCGATTGAGGTTAAACGGATTTTGGAAAGCTTGGAAATCCATGTGATCAATGAAAACGAAATTGGATTTAGCGCCATTGCAAAGCCTTATCGTGTGGATGTGACTCGGGAAGCAGATGTAATTGAGGAAATTCTTCGAATCCATGGTTTTGAGCAAGTGGCATTGGCAGAAAATCTAAATACTGATTATCTGGCTGAGCATCCGGTGAAGGATCTGAATAAATTGCAGTATAAACTTTCTCAGATTTTGGCAGGTCAAGGCTACCTGGAGATGATCACAAACAGTCTCACCAAATCTACCTATGCAGAAAAGTCAGGTTTTTTGGACGCAACTAAATCTGTCCGGATTTTCAATCGATTGAGCGAAGATTTGGACGTCATGCGTCAGTCTTTGTTGTATTCTGGATTGGAAGTTTTGTCAAGAAACATCAACAGAAGACAAACGGATTTGAAATATTTTGAATTTGGAACTGTTTACCACAAGACTGAAAGTGGGTATGCTGAAGGGAAAAGACTTGCAATTTTTCTTTCAGGGAAAAGGTCTGGAGAAAGCTGGATTGAACCATCAAAGAATTTTGCCTTTTCAGATCTATATGCCACAGTAGAAAACATTCTTCTTACGCTGAATATTGACCTTGGCGAAGTAAGTATGATCGAAAGCGCACCTTATGAATATGCCTTGCAACTGAAGGTCGGAGAGAAAATCCTTGGTGAAATCGGCCTTCTGGAGGGCAATTCGCTGAAGCTCGCTGAAGTTCGTCAGGAGGTTTGGTATGCGAATCTGAATTGGGATCTGCTTTGCAAAAAAGCAATTGGATTGAAGCAATATCAGGAGATTTCCAAGTTTCCGGAGGTGAGAAGAGATTTATCCTTAGTGATTGAACGATCTATTTCCTATGATAAAGTGAAAAAAGTGGCCTTGAAGTCAGGGGGGAGATTACTGCAGCGAGTGGGCGTATTTGACGTGTACCAAGGCGACAAGATTGCGTCTGGAAAAAAGGCCTATGCCTTGAGCTTTTATCTTCAGGATAATGAAAATACGCTGACCGATAAGGTAATTGATAAAACAATGAGTAAATTGATTCAAGCCTTTGAAAATGAAGTGGGCGCTTTGATCCGTACATAGAAATGATTCGAGAGGAACTGCAAAAATTGGAAAAACTGGCAACTAAGGCCAGCGAAAGAATACTGGAGATCAGTACAGAAAATCAACAGCTAAAACTCAAATTGAAAGAGGTAAGTACAATATTGACGGAGAAAGAGCAGGAAATCGAACATTTTAAAAATAAGATTAAAATTAGTAACATTGTGGAGAACCGACCGGTGAGTCCAGGGGATTCGACCGAAATGAGTGACTTAATCAATAATTATATACGAGAAATCGACCAATTGATCACCTATTTATCAGATTGATATGGAGACACTTGCCATCAAATTAAAAATAGGGGATAGAGAATATCCCATGCGTGTGAAGATGGAGGATGAATCCAAAATCCGACAGGCTGGCAAGTTGATAAATGAAAAACTGCGAAAATTTAAGGATGAGTATGGTCTGGACGACAATCAGGATCTACTAGCGATGGTAGCCTTTGATGGTATGGTAGAATCACTGGAATCCAACGAGGCAACTGCTGGGGATAGTGAGCATATAAGAACCAGTGTTTCGAATATTAACGCGCTTCTGTCTAAGGTTTTATAATTAAATAACCACTTATTTCCATCGACTTTTAGGATTCTCCAAAGGTTAATTTATACTTAAAATACCTATGGGAGACATATTATATATTGTCCTCGCAGCCCTGATTGGGACTGGTGCAGGAGCCGCCATTGCCGGCGCATTAATAAAAAATAAAAATGCAAAACTGGAGGAAGAAACCAAAGAACGTGTCAAATCAATGCTCCGGGAAGCAGAAATCAATGCTGAAGTCCTAAAAAAGGATCGAATACTCGAAGCAAAAGAGAAATACCTCAAGCTCAAATCGGAGTTTGATGAAGAAACGAACACAAAGAAAAACATCATTATCACTAATGAGAACAAGGTCAAGCTAAGGGAACAGCAAGTATCAAAAGAGCTGGAGCAAGTAAAGCGAAAAGAAGCCGAACTGGACAGCAAAAGGGAAAATCTGAATGCTCAACTTCACTCAGTTCAAGTCAAAAAAGAGGAGCTGGATCGTATCACCAATCAGCGAATCTCCGACCTCGAAAAAGTAGCAAATCAAACTCGAGAAGAAGCACGTGAGGAACTCGTGCGAATGCTTACTGAAGAGGCAAACTCAAAGGCTTCCTCGCAGATCAAGGACATTCTTGATGAAGCGAAATTGACAGCGACCAAACAAGCCAAAAAGATCGTACTGGATACGATTCAGCGGACTGCGACCGAGCATGCGGTTGAAAATTGTGTGTCTGTATTCAGTATCGAAAGCGACGATATCAAAGGAAAAATTATTGGTCGAGAAGGAAGAAATATCCGAGCGCTGGAAGCCGCAACCGGTGTGGAAATCGTCGTAGACGATACTCCCGAAGCAATTATTATCTCTGGATTTGATCCAGTGCGAAGAGAGATCGCAAGACTTTCCCTACACAGATTGGTTCAGGATGGAAGAATCCACCCAGCTCGAATCGAAGAAGTCGTAGCCAAAACCGAGAAGAATATCGAAGAGGAAATCGTTGAAATAGGCGAGAGAACTTGCATCGACCTTGGAATTCACGGTCTCCACCCGGAGCTGATCCGAATGGTGGGTAGAATGAGATACCGTTCTTCTTATGGTCAGAATCTATTGCAGCACTCCAGAGAAGTAGCCAAACTTTGCGCCACCATGGCTGCCGAGATGGGCTTAAATGCTAAGCTAGCCAAGCGGGCTGGATTACTTCATGATATTGGAAAAGTATGGCATGAAGAGCAAGAGCTTCCTCACGCGGTACTGGGAATGGAACTGGCGAAGCGCTACAAAGAGCATCCTGAAATCTGTAATGCAATCGGGGCTCACCACGATGAGATCGAAATGACCACGATGATTTCGCCTATTGTTCAGGCCTGTGATGCTATTTCTGGAGCTCGACCGGGCGCTAGAAGAGAGGTGATGGATAGCTACATCAAACGTTTGAAGGATTTGGAAGAATTGGCTTTGAGCTTTGATGGGGTGAATAAATGCTTTGCCATGCAGGCTGGTCGTGAACTACGAGTGTTAGTAGATGCTGATAACGTGGATGACGCTACGGCTGGCAAACTTTCCTTCGATATCTCTCAAAAGATCGAAAAAGAGATGCAATACCCAGGTCAGATTAAAATCACAGTAATCCGTGAAATGCGAGCTGTGAACTATGCGAGGTAGAAGGAAGACGGAAGAAGGGAGATAGGAGACGTGAGACGTAAGATAGAAGACAGGAGACCGAAGTAGTGAGCATCGACTAGGCGCTCTGTTCTTGTTTTGAAATATAAATCAAAATGGCAGTTGCTGAAAAGTGGCCGCCGTTTTTTTATCGAGGTCACCGTGGTCTGTGTCCCACAGGCTACTTGTCTCTCTTTTATTCAAAAATGACTTCAAATTGGATAGGAAGGATATTCTTTTCCCGCAGATTCGCTCGGAAAAAAGACGCAGATTTCCGCAGATTGTAAGTTAACTTGGTCTATATCCCAGTAAATTTCCGATTACCTTTGCCCGTGCCTTACGGACTAATTACAGTTTAGGTCTGTGGGAAACAGGCCAATGTAAGGTATCACATCTTTGAATTGCCTTAGATAACCTAGCGATTAATTCTTATTTTGAGGGCAGTTACTGTCCAAGTAGCTGCCTTTTTATTCGCCCATGCTCTTATTTCATTCGCTTTTACTTCCTTTTTTTGAAGGTCTCTCAGACGGAGTTACTTATCTGCGAAGGCGGAGAATTACGATCTCGGAGAAGGCTATTCTAGAAAATAAATTTCCCTATTATCGGAGACTCAATCAAAAGCATAAAGATGAGTTTGTTACAAAACTGGAATTGGTCTTAACGGGCAAATCCTTCATAGGTAGATCAACAATCAGCGTTGTCACTCCAGAAATGAAAATACTCATCGGTGCAACGATTGTGATGGTGACCTTTGGCTGGAACGATATTAGACTGCTTCATTTCAAAAAGATCCTGATTTACCCAAGCACTTATTACAGCACTATTTCAAAGCAGTATCATCGCGGGGAAGTCAATCCAAGGCATGGGATTATTGTGCTGTCTTGGAGTTGTTTTTTAGAGGGAATGGAGAATCAAAAAGATGGAGTGAACCTTGGAATACATGAGGTAGCTCACGCCTTGAAACTCGAAAACCAAATTTATCACAATGCCGAGAGTGAGTTCTTCAACCCTGATGTATATCAATCCTTTCAGCTGTTGGCGGATGAAGCAATTGCAAAAATTAATTCCGGAAACTTAACTGTATTTCGTTCTAGCGGTGGCTTGAATGCCGATGAGTTTTTTGCAGTTGCCTTAGAGACTTTCTTCGAAAAGCCACACGAGTTTTTTCGATATAACTCTGAATTGTATGTCTCAATTGTACAGCTTTTGCGTCAGGATCCTCGAGTTTGGATTAAATAAGAAGGGACTTTACTTTGGACTCCATGACTTCAATCAAGCCCGGATATTGGGATAAATCTTTTTCCCAGAGGAGTTTATTTGAAAGAATTTCTTCCAAAATATCCTCCAGATCGGGCTTTTTCCAAGTAGTTTCAAAGAAAGAAATCACTTCAGAATCATCATTCAGCGGAAGCTTTTCACCCTTGAAAACACCACGATAGAAGATAATCAAAGCTGCAAAACCCAGTGTCAGGTTTTCAGGCCAAATCTGATTTTTCTCCCAATAGGAAAGTAAGGAAGGAAGCACTCGAACTTTGAATTTGGAAATACTATTCAAGGCAATAGATTTCAATTCGTGCCGAATAAATGGATTGGAAAAACGCTCCAGCACTGCTTCCGCAAATGCTTTTAATTCGGTTTCGTCAAAGTCCAAACTTGGGATGATTTCGTCAAAAATCACTTTTTTCAAATACCCTCCCATTTTCGGATCTTCGACCGATTCTCGGACAGTCCGAAATCCGTGGAGGTAGGCATAAGGAACCAAAACCGTATGTGCACCATTCAGAATCCGCACCTTCATGGTTCGGTAAGGGGAAAGATCTGTAACAAATTTCACATTCAATCCTGCCTGATCCATTGGAAATCGCTCCTTCACCTTACCTGGGCCTTCGATTACCCAAAGATGATATGGCTCTACCATCACTGCCAATTCATCCTGAAAGCCGGTTTTTTCCTGAATCTCATCAATAGATCCTTTAGGAAAACCCGGCACAATTCGATCTACGAGTGTGTTGCAAAAAGAATTATTGAACTCAATCCAATCTGAAAATGCAGCTGGGAGTGACCAAAGCGCAGCATAAGAAAGGATGCATTCTTTGAGTTTTCCACCGTTATTTTCGATCAATTCACAGGGCAAAAAGATCAAGCCTTTTGTAGGATCGCCCTCAAAATGCGTATATCTATGCAATAGTAATGCCGTGAGTTTTCCGGGAAAAGTTCTTGAAATGGCATCGATCGGAAGATTTTCAGAATCAAAGCGTATACCCGATTCAGTAGTATTGGAGATCACAAATTCCAAATCCGGGTTTTCTCCAAGTTTCAAATACTCAGCATAGTCTTCGAAAATAGAACTGACACCCGAGATGCAGGTAATTAATGTAGCACGATCGACCAATTCTCCTTGACTTTGGCCTCGCTCGATGACATGAAATAATCCGTCTTGCCTTTCGATTCGATCATCAACTTCCTTACTATGGATTTGAACCACCTGAATCTTCCCTTTGAAAACTCCTTTGGCATTGGCCAATTCGATCATCCAATCCGCAAATCCCCGAAGGAAATTACCATAGCCAAACTGAAGAATATTTATGGGGAGAGAGTTGGTGGTAAAAAGGGTTCTTTGGAGTGGTTTCATAAATGGTGATTCAGAATTCGTTTTTGATCAAGACTTGTTTTCGTTCAAATAGATATTGCTAAAAATAGGATTTGTGGGGGAATTCTAGGAAAGCTTTTTACAATTCTTCATTATTGTTGTGATCTGAATTCTCCATTTATATTGAACTATGAAATTTGAACACTTTGCTTTGAACGTACCCGATGCTCCGGCCATGTCGCTTTGGTATGAATCCCACCTTGGCCTGACTGTCATCAAAAAGATGGAGGAATCTCCTTTTATGACCTTTTTAGCGGATGACAGTGGCACGGTCATGCTTGAGATTTACACCAATCCCAAAGGTGAAACGCTTGATTTTAATGAGTTTCATCCTTTGGCGGTACATTTGGCTTTGGTTTCTGAATATCCAACTGCAGATAAGGATCGACTCATGGAGGCGGGAGCAACACTATTTTCTGATGAAGTTTTGCTAGATGGATCGCATCTGATTATACTTCGAGACCCTTGGGGAGTTTCACTTCAACTTTGCAAACGTGCAAAGCCAATGCTCAAATCAACCTAAACCGGAGTTTATGGAAGAATTAAGAGTCCCATTTGAAGACCTAGTTGCCGCACTTACCTCCTGCTTGATCAAGAATGGGTTTGAGCAAGAGCGTGCCTTTCGCAGCGCAACGCTTTTTGCTCAAGCGGATCTGGATGGCGTTTACTCGCATGGCGTGAATCGATTCTGGAGATTTATCGAATATGTGGAAAGTGGTTATGTCGATCCAAAAGCAATACCAACCAAATTGAGTCAAATTCATATTTTTGAGCGCTGGAATGGAAATCTTGGAGCTGGTAATCTGAATGCAGAATTTGCAATGGATCGAGCGATTGCCCTTTCCAATGAGTTTGGAATAGGCTGCGTGGCTCTTCAAAACACGAATCATTGGATGCGAGCGGGAAATTTTGGTTGGCAGGCCGTTGCGCAGAATTGTATCGGGATTTGCTTCACAAATACCAAAGCCAATATGCCCGCCTGGGGTGGGAGTGAACCCAAACTTGGTAATAATCCGCTGGTCATAGCGATTCCCAGAGCTAATGGTCCCCTGGTGCTGGATATGGCGATGTCTCAGTTTGCCTATGGAAAGATGACCTTGGCACAAGAGAAAGGCGAGATGATGCCTTTTGAAGCTGGTTTTGATGAAAATGGTAACCTTACCAAGAATCCAATTTCCATACTGAAAAATGAAATGGCTTTGCCCACAGGGCTTTGGAAAGGAAGCGGACTAGCATTAATGCTGGATTTACTGGCGGCGATCTTATCGGGAGGCCAATCGGTACATGAAATCCAGTCTGGAGGGGAGGAGTCCGGTCTTTCACAAGTGTTCATAGCGATAGATCCAAATAAACTCGAATTGATGGATTGGATGGAAGCAAAAGCTGACTTGATCTTGGTGGATTTGAAGGGCTCGGCTACTTTTCCCGGGAAATCAGTCCGATATCCTGGAGAGCAAGTCTTGGCTATACGAAATGAAAATATGGAAAAAGGGATTCCACTTTCTTTGGATTTTTGGAACAAACTTAAAAATGAAATCAACGAATGAAAACTTACGGAATCGGAATTATCGGAACTGGTGCCATTGCCGGTATTCATGCAGCTGCCATTAAGGCAATAAAAAATGCAGAGTTAGTAGCAGTTTGTAGTAGATCTCCAGATCGAGCAATGGATGCTGAAGCGAAATTTGGAGTTAAAGCCTATTCAGATGTTCAATCTTTTTTAAGCCATCCAGACTTGGATGTGGTCTGCATTTGTACCGCGAGTGGTAGGCATTTGGAGCCAGCTATGCTTGCTGCAAAAGCCGGAAAGCATGTCATTGTGGAAAAGCCTATCGAAGTCACCTTAGCCCGGACGGATCAGTTGATTGGAGCCTGCGAAAAGTATGGGGTGAAGCTTTCCGTGATTTTCCAGAATCGCTTTTCTTCAGATTATCAAAAGCTAAAGAAAGCAGTGGACAGGGGTATTTTCGGTAGACTATTAATGAGTAATGCCTATGTGAACTGGTTTCGAAATGAGGAATACTACAGCAAAAGTGACTGGAAAGGAACCATCGAAGTAGATGGTGGAGGTGCTTTTATCAATCAGGGGATTCATACGATTGATCTTTTACTGGATTTGATGGGAGAAGTTTCGTCCCTTTTTGGACAAGTGAAAACTGCTTATCATCAGATTGAGGGCGAGGATCTGGGCGTAGCTATAGTTAATTTTAAAAATGGGGCACTAGGAAATATTACTTCCGCAACCGCATTATATCCCGGATTGCCGGAGCGAATTGAGATTTTTGGTACGGAAGGAAGTGCGATTCTGGAGGCTGGAAAAATCACTCATTGGGAAATCAAGGGTTCGGAGACAAAGCTTGAAGAAAGTCGGGATTTCAGTGCCTCCGGCGCGGCAGATCCAATGGCAATTACTGGGATTCTTCATCAAATGCAGTGGGCAGAATTTATCGATAGCTTAGAAAATGGTGGAAACTATAGCGTTGATGGTCCTACATCAAGAAAGTCATTGGAATTGATTCGAGGAATATATCTCTCATCCAAAAGACAGTCAATTGTTAATTTCCCATTTCAAGAATAGACTTCAGCTAAAACAAAGTACTTGTATTTTTAGATTGTTACGGAATCGTTTTCAGGTCTTGGGTTTTTGCCTTTTTTAAATAGAGAATTTTAAAAAGACCTTCATTTAAACTTAATGGCAGTTTTATAGCGATCCAATAATTAAAGGGAAAACAAAAATCCAATTTAAACTTCCTGATCTCAAGGTGTAAAAAGCCACTAGCCATAATTGATTTTGAAAATGGGCGAGATCAAAGCATCTTTAATACTAAGATGGTGTCAGTCCCAGCTCATTTCTGTCTTGCAGAAATCATATCAAGGACTAGCTGAATTCAATAAACCCATGAAAAAATCTCTTCTTTTTGTCCTTGTGATACTTCTGATTGGAGCGCTTCCGATTTCCTGCGGCAGTCCGCTGGATTTTAAATTGATTAAAATGGGTCATGCACAGGTTACAAACCATCCGGTGCACGAGGCAATGCTTTTTTTAGCGAAGCGGTTGGAAGAGAAATCAAACGGTAAATTGCGGATGAAAGTATTTCCAAATCAGCAATTAGGCTCCGAACGGGAGCTCTTGGAGCTACTACAAATCGGAAGCTTAGGTATGACGAAAGTGTCTGCCGCGGCTTTGGAAGGTTTTGCTCCTACAATGTCTGTATTTGGCTTGCCTTATTTATTCAGAGATGATGCGCATCAAAAAAAAGTTTTGGAAGGTGAAATCGGAAAGCAGTTGTTGCTCGATGGGGAAGAATTTTGGCTTCGTGGATTGACTTATTACGATGCTGGCAAGCGGAGCTTTTACACTAAAGATAAACCTGTAGCGACTCCTGCGGATCTAGCAGGAAAGAAAGTACGAGTGATGGAAAGTGTTACCGCTTCCAATATGGTGAAAGCGATGGGTGGCTCGCCAACTCCTGTGTCCTACGGTGAATTGTACACCGCACTTCAGCAAGGAATTGTAGATGCCGCAGAAAATAATCCACCGAGTTTATACACTTCCAAGCATTATGAAGTATGCAAATTTTACAGCTTGGATGAGCATGCCGCTTTGCCGGATGTAGTCATTGTCAGTACCAAAGTTTGGGATTCATTGACTGCCCAGGAGCAGCAGTGGCTTCAGGAGGCGGCAGATGAATCGGCAGTCTACCAATATGAGCTTTGGGCTGCTTCCACTGCCGAATCAATGCGCGAATTGGAAAAGGCAGGTGTGACCATCACCTATCCGGACAAAGCGCCTTTCCGCGAAGCGGTCAAAGGGATCTACGATCAGTTGGCAATCGACCAGCCTGAAATCTATAAAATCGCAACAGCTATTCAAGCAGTCAATTAATCAAAATCTAAGATTTAGCCTATGTTTTCACTCGAGACCAAATCCAAATTGGATAGCTTCATTGGCACCTTGCTCGTTGTTTTGATGGCCTTGATGGTGATCAATGTAACTTGGCAAGTCGTATCCAGGTATGTTTTTCAAGATCCGAGTTCTTTCACGGATGAGCTCGCCCGGTACATGTTGATTTGGGTAGGAATGCTTGGTTCAGCATATGTGGCAGGGAAGAAAGAACATCTAGCCATTGATATTTTGTTGACCAACTTGAAGGAAAGGTCACAATCGAAGCTGATGCTATTTATCGATGCCTGTGTTTTGGTTTTTGCACTGACTATCATGGTGATCGGTGGGTCGAATTTAGTGTACATCACATTTATATTGGGTCAGAAGTCAGCTGCACTTCAGATTCCCTTGGCTTATGTCTATGTGATTATTCCCTTTAGTGGCTTGCTGGTGATTTATTATCAGTTGGTAGCCATTTCTCAATCGATTATAGCCATTAAAACCAGCCATTGATGGAGATCTTACCGATATTAATTCTGGTTATTTCATTTATATTTTTCTTGGGGATTGGTGTTCCAGTAGCCTGGAGTTTGGGGCTATCGAGCATGTTGACTTTGATGGTGACCGTGTCGACTATGCCTGCAATTACCACAGTAGCTCAGCGGATGGGTACAGGCTTGGATAGCTTTTCTCTGTTGGCTATTCCTTTTTTCATACTTGCAGGCGAGCTGATGAATCGTGGAGGGATTGCCAATCGCTTGATTGAATTTGCAAAAGCACTCACCGGTAGACTTCCGGGAGGATTACTTCATGTGAATGTAGTAGCAGCAATGCTCATGGGGGCAATTGCTGGTTCCGCTGTGGCAGCGGCATCTTCTATGGGTGGAATTTTAGGAAAACGAATGGAAAAGGAGGGTTATCCAAAGGAACTAGGTGCAGCGGTGAATATTACCGCGTCGACCACAGGTCTAATTATCCCGCCTTCCAATGTGCTGATCGTGTATTCCTTGGCATCAGGAGGCGTTTCAGTTGCAGCGCTATTCGTTGCCGGTTATTTGCCGGGATTATTGGTAGGTCTTTTCTTAATGATTACTGCGGCGATAATGGTGAAGATCAAAAAACTCCCAGCCGGAGAGCCATCTTCCATGAAGTTGGTATTGAGTACTTTTTGGGATGCGGTTCCAAGTTTATTTCTGCTCGTGGTGGTGATCGGAGGAATAATCGGTGGAGTTTTCACTGCGACAGAAGCTTCTGCGATTGCGGTGGTTTATAGCTTGATTCTGTCCTTGGTTTATCGTGAGATTGGAGTGAAAGATCTTCCGGCGGTATTGCTTAAATCCGCTGAAACCACAGCCGTGGTGATGCTTTTGATCGCCACTTCAATGGCGATGTCGTGGGTGATGTCTAGCGAGGAGATTCCTCAGAATATTAGTAATGCCATGCTGTCGCTGAGTGACAATATCGTGGTGATCCTGATCATGATCAATATCCTCTTGCTATTTGTGGGAATCTTCATGGATATGACTCCGGCCGTACTGATTTTCACGCCGATTTTCTTGCCCGTGGTGACGGCTTTGGGAGTGGATCCGGTTCACTTCGGGATTATGATGGTGCTGAATCTTTGCATCGGATTGTGTACCCCTCCTGTGGGATCCATTCTGTTTATTGGAGTTGGAATAGCAAATACGACGATTCAGAAAGTCATCAAGCCGCTTCTTCCTTTCTTCTTTGCGATGGTTTTGGCTTTGATTCTGATCATGTTGTTTCCTGAGATTACACTTTGGTTGCCTAGGATCTTTGGACTTTAAAGGCACTTTAAAATAACAAAAATCAGCTTTGGCAATGCATTCGGTTTTTTTAATTAGTTTGATTGGATCATAAGTAGAAGATTTTCGTAAATTGTACTTGTCTCAAACAAGTATAGAATGGAATCTTTAACTATCAAAATATTAAACCCTAAGGTTAAAAGTATTTTAAATGATTTGGCTGATTTGGAGTTGATTTCTATTGATACGCAATCAAAAAGCGAAATGATTAAGCGAATCTTAGATTCTTTTGAGGAGGTGAAAGCTCACGAAAGAGGAGAAAAAAAACTTAAAAACATAGCGGATGTCCTAAATGAGTTTTGAGATTTTGGTGACTGATTCTTTTGAGAAAAGTCTCAAAAAAATCGCAAAGAAACATAAGTCAGTCAAAGAAGATCTGAGATCAATAGTTCATCAACTGAGAGAAAATCCCCGATTAGGAACACCGCTTGGGAAAGACTGCTACAAAATTCGATTTCTAATATCTTCAAAGGGAAGAGGAAAGTCAGGTGGCGCTAGAATCATCACTCTTATGAAGTTTTATAAGAGCGAGGTTTACTTGTTGGATATCTATGACAAATCAGAAAAGTCCTCCCTTACTGATAAAGAGTTTAAAATTTTGATTGATCAGGTATCGTTAGAATAGTTATCCCAAGACGCTGTTTTTTTATTGAGCCTGAAAGTCTACCTATAAACTTGTTTTCGGTTATCCGGCCATATCTTGTTTCCTGAGATTACACTTTGGTTGCCTAGG
>Ga0136586_1000250_pt1 | contig 14403 bp, 17 predicted proteins | sample AntRauMFilla1562_FD_104926 | JGI IMG/M metagenome (GOLD analysis project Ga0136586, IMG submission 104926) | Saline lake microbial communities from Rauer Islands, Antarctica - Metagenome Filla 1 #562 | ecosystem: Environmental > Aquatic > Non-marine Saline and Alkaline > Saline | place... | reverse complement strand
GGGCCGTAACACATCACATATACCCGCAGTTTGACGTCAGCGAAGGCATAGAAAATACGTGGCGGGTTTTGTCCGACGACTTCCCCGCAGGGATCACAGCGACAACGTGCGAGAGAAAGCAGATGAAACAGTTTACCAAAGGAACTCAGTCAGCCGATGACCCTTTCAATTTTGTGCTGTCCGATGAAAGCATCGACCGTATGGGCGACGTTATCTACGCAGACGGCTGGGATTTAAAAGACTTTCAAAAAAACCCGGTAGCGCTTTTCGGGCATGACCACTCGAAGCCAATAGGCGTTTGGGAAAATGTAAGAGTCGAAGGCAAAAAACTACTGGGCAGACTAAAACTAGCAGCTCAGGGCACTAGCGCTGAAATTGACACGATTCGCAGCCTAGTGGAGCAGAGAATTCTTAAAGCCGTTTCCGTGGGTTTTTCGCCGCTAGAGTATTCGCAGCGGGACGACGGCGGTTATAATTTTATAAAACAAGCTTTGCACGAAACTAGTTTGGTTTCAGTTCCGGCAAACGCGAACGCACTAGCCATTGCCAAGTCTTACGGCGCTAGCGCCGAGTTCATGAACAAACTAATCAAGTCTAATGGTCATATCACTGCGCCAAGACTTGAAAGTGAAATGCTCAAGAAAACTATCGATAACATTGACCGTTTTTTAGAGCGCTACTAGACCGGCTTTTGCTGGCTGCCTAACTTTTAATTTTTGGATGACACAACATGAATATTGCAGAACGTATTAAAGAAAAAAAAGCCAAACTAGTAGCGATCAAAGACGATATGACTGCTATTAACAAAAAACTCGAAGCCGATTCTAGCTATGAGCTAACCGACGACGAGAGCGCCCGTATTGAGTTACTTAATGGGGAAGTCGAAGCGCTAGAAAAAGCGATTCAGAATTTAGCATTAGTAGAAAAAAGCATTGCAGCTAGCGCGCAGCCGATAACAGGCTCGCAAGTTTATCGAGGTATAGCCGCAGGGCCGCACGCAGTAAAAGAATTACCAGGCGCGCTGATTGCTAAAGCCGCGACAGTGCAGCTAATCTCACATTTAGAGAAAAAGCACCCCGATCAAGTTATTGCGGAGCGTTATCAAGACGACGACCGCATAGCGCCAGTGCACAAGTTTTTGGTGAACAAAACTGCAGCAGCGCCAGCGAATACGACCGAGGTAGGCTGGGCGAACGAGCTAGTGAACGACGACACGGGCGCTTTCTTGGCTTCCTTGGTCCCTGTATCTGCGTATGCAGCACTACGAGCCGCAGGCATCCCGCTAGACTTTGGCGGCGCTAACTCCATCACTATTCCGCGACGTGGTGCCATGGGCACAATGGCAGGCGCGTTCGTTGGCGAAGGCGGCGCGATCCCAGTTTCGCAGATGGCGCTGGCGTCTACGCGCATGAATCGTTTTAAAATGGCTGTAATCAGCACTTTTACGAACGAATTGCTAGAGCGTTCTACGCCGTCTATCGAAGCGCTAGTACGGCAGGCGATTGTAGACGACACTTCTACAAGTTTAGATAACGCGCTGCTAGATACCCTAGCTTCAGTGACAGGCGTGCGCCCGGCATCTATAACTAACGGCGTTACTGGCGTAGCTTCGGCTGGGACGACTGCAGCAGATGTTATTACTGACCTAAAAGTACTGATGACTACGCTGGCCACAGCCAATGCAGGCGTCAGACCGGTATTGTTGATTAACCCAGCGCGGTTAATTAGCTTATCTATGCTGACTAATGCGACTGGCACGTTTATTTTTAGAGACGAAATAGCAGCGGGCAGATTGATGGGCGCGCAGTTAATTTCCTCAACTAACGTGCCTTCGGCGCAGGTTATTATTGTAGATGCGGCATCTTTTGCGGCTGCTAATGATACGCCTATGTTCAATGTTAGTGACCAAGCAGTTTTAACCATGGCTAACGCCGACGGCACAGCGCCAACGCAAGCAGGCGACGCCACAGATGGCACGGGCGGCGATCTGGGAACAGCGGGCCAAGTGCCTCCCGGCGGTGGTATGGCTATCACGGGCGCAGGTACTAGCGCGCTTTCTGGTACGTCTACGACTAACGTGCAGGCGGTTAGCATGTATCAGACGTATTCAACAGCCGTGCGGATGATACTGCCGACGTCATGGGCTATGAATCGCCCCGGTTTAGTTAACCGGATCACTGGCGTAGCTTGGTAAGCGCTTAGTAGCTAGATGTTAAAAGGGGGGCACTTGCCCCCTTTTTCTAATTATAGACGGAGCGCAATATATGGCTAGGAATGTTTGGGTATGGGACGGCTTAAAATATACAGAGCTTAGAGAAGCCGATGCGGAAATACTCGTGAAAGAGGACAAAGCCCAGCATTTAAGTTATAAAATGGTTTCGTCGCTAGAGCTTAAATTAAGACGCAATTTTACGGGTTATTGGACCCGAGAAATGCGAGCGGAAGCAGGCTTACTCAATGAGCCAGTCGAGCTAGCCAGTAAACCTAAAACGGCAGCTAAAAAATCGAAACACAAAACTAAAACTAATTAAGAGCTAAAAAAATGCAATTCCCGGCGCTAAATCGATCAGTTAAAGCCGTAAGGAAAGCATTAGGCTTTCCCATAGCTAGCAGTGGCGTCCCTGTAGATTGGCCGTTTAATTGGTGGCAGCAGGGTAACAACGCGGGCAGCAGCGGAAAGAATATCACTACACAGGCTTGCATATCCGCATACGCCGAAACGATGGCTATTCTATGGCCTGCGCACTATCGATATTCCCCCGACAATGAAAAAACAAGGGTTAGAAATTCTGCAGTAGCTAAAACGCTAAGGCATCCAAACCCTTATCAAACCCGTTCTGATTTTATGCTAAATTTAGTCTCCCAGCTTTTTACGGACGGTAACGCCTACGCTATAGGCTATCGAAACGAGCGAGAGCAGATCACAGAAATGCACTTGCTGCAGCCGGGAACGACAACACCTTACATCGATCCCGAAACCAAGGCGGTTTTTTACGCTATAGGCTCTAATCCTTTTGTTTCAGTTGATTATCTTGTCCCTGCTAGGGACATACTACACGTAAAACTATACACGCCTAGGCATCCGTTAATAGGAGTTAGCCCGATAGTTAATACTGTTATGGCTATGGCCGCAAACAACGCTATAACGGCGCACCAATCCACTTTTTTTAATAATATGAGAAGGCCGTCAGGCGTGCTAAGTTCTGATATGGAGCTAACTGCGGTTCAGATGACGCAGCTTCGCACAGCGTGGGACGCGCAAAGCAAAGACTTAAATTCCGGCGGCGTGCCAATTTTGGGTTACGGGATGAAGTGGCAGCCAATGAGCGTTAATTCGCAGGACGCCCAGCTAGCGCAAGCGTTTAATATGTCAGTCGAGGACATAGCAAGGGCGTTTCGCGTGCCATTACCTCTAGTCGGCGACTTACGCTACGGCACTTACAACAATGTCGAACACTTGATTAGCACTTGGCTATCTATGGGTTTGGGTTTTGTACTGGAACATATAGAACTAGCACTAGATAAGTTTTTCGATTTGGCTGATAACGATAACATCGAGTTCGACCCGGACACACTTTTACGCACAGACTTTAAGGGCCGAATTGAAGGGATAACTAAAGGAATTCAAGGCGGACTTTACACTATAAACGAGGGACGAAGCCGCGAAGGGCTGCCCAAAGTAGCGAACGGCGATACACCTATGCTCCAACAGCAGATGGTCCCCCTAGGCTGGACAGAAGAACAGGCTAGAATTGCTGCGGCAGCAGAGCCCACTGTTGTTGATCCTGTCATTGACGAAGACGAAGACGAAGCCACTAGAGCCGCCACTAATTTTTTGAGAAAAACACTTAATGGATAAGCCGACGAAAGCAATTTTAGGCGCAGTTTCGGACGTACTAAAAGACGAGCGCGGTCAGACCGAGCAGAAATTTACTGAGCTTAGAAAAAACTTAGGCGCTAGCGAAGCCGAGTTAAAAGGTTTGCTGGCAGGTATTACAGATGCGCTAGAAGAATTTACGTCTAAAGCGGCGAGCAGCGACGACGTACAAAAGTTAGAGACTAAGCTAAGAGATTACGTAGGCGATTGCCTAGCGCGACTTGCTAGCGATGAAAGTTTAACCCTAGCGATTAGCGATTTCAAAACAGGTCTTAGCGAACTAGAACAAAGCTCTAAAGGGTTGGTGCTAGAAAGCGAACGCACGACAGCGGCAGTAGAAGAACGCCTTTTAAGCGCCGTAGATAAGTTTAATAATTCAGCGACTAAGTTCAATAGTGATTTAGAAATTATTAATAAGCGGCTAGACGAAATGCCGACGCCTGAACCTGGTAAGGACGGTTTAGATAGGGTTTCAATTCTGCCTAGGCACATAGCAGAAAATACGCGGCTAGAGAAAAACGAGATAGTAATTCACAATGGCGGTCTTTTTCAATCTACGAAGAAGACGCTAGGTAATCCAACAGTAGATCCAATGGCTTACCAGTGTTTGGTAACTGGCGTCACAGAGATAAGATCATTACACAAACCAAAAGAGCGCACTATAGAGCTATGGGCGCGTCTAAGCGATGGGTCCGAAATACTAGCAGGCACCATCGATGCGCTGCCGAAGTACAACGCGCAGGGCGCTGAATCAAAATCACTAGACGGCGACTTTTACATCGACGCGGGAGAGTTTCATTATTTGGAACTGGGCGTTTGGAAGTCGTTAAGTATAGTCGGTGGTAAAGGCGACGAAGGCAAGCGCGGCAGGAAAGGCATGCCAGGAGCTGCAGCCGTAGGCATAGACGACATACAGGCCGAAGGGCAAGCGCTTACTGTCTACTTGACCGACGGCACAGTAAAAGAATTTATTATAGACGTCATAGCGCCAGCGCCAGAAGAAATTTCGCAGCCGATAAAGCGATACGCGGGAACATACAATTTTAAAAATAGCTACGAAGCAGGCGACTTAGTAACCTATGCTAACGGCATTTCGCTAGCTATTAGAAGTGGCACAGCGCCCATAGACGATAAAGATTATTGGGTAAAAATAACGGCCCCTGCGGGCGGTCCGTCAATCGATAGCGGCGGCGGCGGCGGTGAGTTTAACAATAACTACGTTATAACGCCCGACGGCGAATTAGATTTAGCGCTGGCTAGTAATTTCGGTTTTGTGACCGGATCAGCTAACAATACTATTAGTTATTCTAACGTGCCAGCGGCGTCTACAGCTTCGCACTTGACTGTCTTAGTGACTGGCGCACGAGCTAACGATCTAAACCTACCTCCTAATACTAAATGGTTAGAAAATACAGCGCCTGCTTTTGGTTTTGAAACGCTAGTCAGCATTATGCTAATTAACGCAGCCGATTTAAGAGGAATAGCTTCTGCAGTTATAGTCAATTTTTTTGATCCTTCGCTTTTGCCGAGCGCCATAGCAATAAATAACAACGTCGCTTTGATGGGGTATGAGTGGACGGCGACGGGCTACGGGACTAAATTCGCCGATCCTGCAGCGGGATCGTTTGGAAATGACGTAATTTACAATGGCGCGGGAGACATAGTTTTTTCGACGGGTTTTCCCTTTATTTCGGCCTACGAATGGACGGCTATAGGCTTCGGCCCTAAGTTCGCAGACCCTACCGCACTTGGGGGGCTAGCAGAAGGCATAGATATTTCGCCTACGCAGGATGCGGTAATTGCAGCGCTAAATGGTACACCATATATAGTGGGCTACCCTTGGAGCGCAGCGGGATTCGGTGCTAAGTTTGCCGATCCGTCCACCCTACCTACAGGTATTGGCAACGGAATAGCTTTTTCACCTGCAGGAACGGAGGTTATTTTGTCTACCAGCACCGCGCCTAGGCAAGCGGCTTATGAATGGAGCGCAGCGGGATTCGGTACTAAGTTCGCCGACCCTTCCGCAGCGTTAAACAATCTCAGCCGAGGCGTAGCTTTTACCAGTATCGGGCCTGCGGTGGCGTTTACGACTTTTACATCACCCTTTATTTTTGCTTTCCCGTGGAGCGCTGCGGGCTACGGCGTTAAGTTTGCTAATCCGGCTTCGCTGCCGGGAGGCGTAGGCATAAAAATAACTTTTAGCGCAGCGGGCGACGTAGCAGCTATGTCCAACGCCAGCGCGTCGCCTGGCATTGTGGCCTATGCGTGGAGCGCCTCAGGCTTTGGTGCTAGGTTTACTAACCCTTCGCAGGCCCCAGCAGGTTCAGGCGCGGGCATCGCGTTTAGCAGATCGGATACAGAACTGTCTGTCGGGCACGGTGGCGCGCCGTTCATATCCACTTACCCGTGGAGCGCAGCGGGCTTCGGTACTCGATATGCGAACCCTGCTACTCCTCTTACTTCGGGAGCATCGGGCATAGCATTTAATTAGTTTAATCAAAAGGAGATAGAAAAATGAAATATAAGTACTTAGAAAATACATACAAGGCCGACGTGTTAGCAACAGCTATGCACTCTCGTGAGGTTGAGTTTTTTCACTACGATTTAGACATTAAAAATTTTGAGCACATGATCGACACTGCGCCTGCAGGATCGGACTTAACAGACTTAAGAAAAAGGCTAGCTGATACTCGCGTTCAGATGGCTATTGTTGAAAGTTCTTACAACGCTTTGGAATCGCAGATAGAAGATGCTAAAACACACGCCGAAGCGGTGACTAGAACGGCGCTGAAAAGAAAAGCGCTAGAAGAAGCGCCCGCTAAATAGTTTTAGCAGTCTATAACTAAATAAAAGAAGTAGGTTAATGAGCCAAGACGAAACACTACTGGCAGGCGAACGTAGGCAGCCGTATAACGAAGACATGAAAAAAGTTAAAACCTTGGTGCAGGGTTTCTACTTTTTCGGTGGCATCATAGGTGCGCTTCTTTTGTTAGTTTACAATCTGGAAAGGGGCCGCATAAACGAAATAGCGGAAGCGACTAGGGTTAATTCTAGGTCTACTTTTGAGCTTAAAAGTAAAGTGTCTGATTTAGTTTCAGAGATAGCCGTAAACCGAACGCAGATACAAGGGCACGCCACGGCAGGCTCGCACGTAGATAGCACTTCGTCGATTAACTTACTAAGCTTGCGCGCCGATTATGTAGAGGTGGCGATGGAGAAAGCCAACGGCGAGAGAGAAGTGCTACTGTCCAAGATCGAAGAAGTTAAAACTTTAGTGCAGGGGCTTATACAAAAAAGCTCTGCCGGAGGCGGCGAATAGTGAAGAAGACGCCCTACGAAAGTTTGACAGATACGCTGGCGCTAATACACAGCGGCAAACTTAGCGCGCACCCTAGCTTTATGCTTACGCCAGTAGACGAGCTGCTAGAGATTTGTAATGGGTGCGGAGCTGCAGATGCTAGAATTGATTTAGTGCCAGACACTATATGGGGGCTTTGCATTAGATCGGCGTGCGAAATACACGATTTCGGTTATAAGGTTGGAAAGACGATAGAAGACAAAGAAATTGAGGATCGCCGTTTTGTCAATAATATGGTGCGGCTAATACGGCTATATTCAGTTTGGTTTTTAAAATCGCTCAGGCTTAAACGCGCTACAGTATATTACTTAACTGTTCGCTATTTAGGCGGCCCGGCTTTTTGGAAAGATAAAATAGATGCGTAAGATTAAATTAGATCAAGGGGCGGCTTAATGGGCGACATAACTGCTAATTTGTCCCGGCATGAGTTCGCTTGTAATTGCGGATGCGGGTTTGATTCGATGGACGTCGAAACGGTGCGAGTAGTGCAGGACGTTTGCGACCATTTTTTATGCGCGGTAGTTATTAACTCAGCCTGCAGGTGCTACGAGTACAACAGGTTGATAGGCAGCAAAGATAGCTCTCAGCATACTAAGGCTAGGGCTTGCGATTGTGATTTTAAAGGCCCAACAGTGCAAACCGTGCACGACTATCTAACGAATAAATACGCCGGGCGTTTTGGTTTTGGCGTATATGAAACTTTTAATCATATAGATACGCGCAGCGGCTCTCCCGCACGATGGGATCAAAGATAATGGCGATACTGATAACAGAATTTAGAGTACTGGCTGGACTTGTGTCTACGGACGCATCTAAAGACACTGAGATAGAAGAAGCGATAGGCATAGGCATTTCCATAATGGAAACGTATTGTAATCGCGGTTTAGCTTATGCGGCGGAGCAGGTCGATAAGTTCGTGCATTTTTCTGGTAACGTAGTGCCTTTATATCGATACCCGGTAGACGAGCTGCTAGAATTTAAAGGGTTAGCGCCCAGCGCACAGGATCACGTAGACAATGGCGCGGGTCTTATTTTTTCAGATGTTAATAATTCAGACCACTCGTTTACTGTTAGATACTCAGGCGGCTACACGTATGCTCTTTTCCCGGCTGCGCTAACGCTAGTGCTTAAATCGATTTTTAGAGGTATCTATGACAGCGTGGAGGGAACAGTAGTCCCAGAAAAGCGAGTGGTTAAATCTGTTAAGCTTGGCGATATGTCATTGGGGTATGACACTGGCGCTAACACAGCTACTTATTCAGATGGGGCGTTTGGCCCTTTTAACGCGACGCAGGTTTTTATACTAAACCGATTTATGAGGCTGCGCGCATGAGCGTAGACGAAGATTTGAGAATAGGCGCTGCAGACGTTATATTTTTAACGGGCGTAGACAGAGAGTTAGTCAAGCCCGACGGAACCGGGGCGCGAACAGTGCGCCTCGCGTCTTTTACGACTGCCGACGAGATCATCGTTAACGCTTACGGCGTTGACGCGATAACAGGCTACTCGCTAGCGGTAGACCCGCTACCAGAGAAGTTCGATCGGTTAACTAAAACGGGCGAACCGGATATGGTTATCCATGACGTCCAGCAGTACGCGCCTAACGGCATTTTAATAGCCCTTAAATATGTGTTAAAGCAATGAGTTCGCTGGCGGTAAGGCAAGCGCTACAGACTGAGCTGGCAAGCTACCTAACTGCAGAGGGCATAAGTTTTATTGAAACGGTTAACGATGTTCCAGTTTCTAAACCGTCTACTACGTGGGCGACTGTAAAATTTAGCGCCTACGGAAATGAGAATTTTTGTTTCACGGCTGGAAAAGGGCGAGAAACTGGCGTAGCGGATATTATGATTTACGTGCGCCCAGGCAGAGGCTATACGGTAGCCGTGGGCATAGCGGATGGTTTGGCTACGCACTTCAATGGTTTCGACAACGGCGCGGGCGTCGTGGTTGTTAACGTGGTCCCAGCTAACGAAGCTACAGCGGGCGACGACGCGGGTGGGTGGTACGGTGTACTTTTAGGATTAGAATACCAATATTATTATTAAGGAGAAAGAATCATGGCTACAGTATCGACGAAAGGTTTAGTTATACGGATGGAAAATAATGCGAACACTCGCACGGCGATAACGATTACAGCCGTTTCAGCGGCAGCGCCCGCAGTAGTGTCGGCAGCTACGCCGCCAGCAGACGGGACTATCATCTACGTCCCTGAAAATATCGGCGTAGCAGAAATAGCGGGAAAGTTTTATGTCTCAGGCAACGCAGGCGCAGGCGATTTTGAACTATTAGAATCAGACACTACTGGAGGCACTTCGGGGCTAGTAACGTCGGCAGGGATGCAGGGCTTAGTCACTAGTAGCATGATGACTACTATTTGCGCGTCGGCTATAACGGTAGATAACAATGTACCAGGCACTATCAGCGTAGCTACTTTTTGCGATCCAAGCGCGTCTATACCTGCTACAGTAACAGAACTGGGCAACGTCACACTGTCAGTTTTTCACGACCTAGCAGATGCGGGTTTCCAACTACTAAAAGCTGCAGGCGAAAGCGCAACGGGAAACACGCGAGCAATGACAGTTACATTTCCCAATGCGGGCGGTGTTTTAATTGCTTCGGGCGTCATAAGCTCTTTCGGTTTAGCCGATGTTCCTTTAGATGGCGCGGCAGCATGGCAGGCGACTTTTGCGCTTTCTACTAGACCAGTGTTAAGAGTGTAATAGCGAGTAGCACGCTAGCTTTAAGGGCTAGCCGAGCTACTTTTTTTAATTTAAATAGGGCAGAGAAATGAAAATTAAAGCAGGCGGTAAAACTTACGACGTAGTTGAGATAACGCTGGGCGAAATGTCGGACGTCATAGATGCAAACAACGCTAACGCAGACGCGGAAGGCAGCGGGAACATCTTACTCCAGATAGCTGCGGTTTCTGTCAGAGAAAAAGGCAAGCCAATAGGCATGGCTAAATTGCGTGCGCTTAGAGCGTCGGCATACAGGCCGCTAATCGAAGCCGTAAAAGATTTGCACTTGCCACAAGTCGAGGGCGATGAAGAAAAAAAGGACTAACGCCGCTACAAACATCGATGCACACGCTAGCTTTAGAACTTGGTATGACAGTGGGCGAACTTAAACAGCGTATGAGCTACGGCGAGTTTATGGACTGGGTAGCATACTATCGAACGCAGAGAACGGAGACAGAAAAACCCACGGCGACGCCGCAGGAACTAGCGGCCCTACTAGGCGTTTAATTTTGGAAAAGTACCCGCTAGTAATACCCAAAACGCGCTCCACTAAAGTTGGCGGCGTAGGCGTTAGCCGCGATACTTTTTCGCTAGACGTCACTAAGCAATCGCTAGCCGATGTTCGTAATTATGCTAAACAGATTTTGCAGGAAGTCACAGAGCAGCAGGTACGGCTAGGTAACGCGCCCGAACGAGTGCTTATAGATAACGACCCACTAAGACGCCTAGACGATTTACTTTTCAGAGGCGAAGTACTTTTCGGGTCCGTAGTGCAAGGTTTACTATTAAACGCGGTCGAGGTAGAGCTAGCCAAAGCAATCACCAGCACTTATTCGCTGTCCGATTCAGGGCAGCTAGCGAACATAAAATCTAATTGGCAGTGGACCCTAGTTAGAGCCGGAATAGCTAGTACGGTAAGCGCCGGGTCTGATATAGGGTTTCTGGGTGCTAAAGACTATCTAGTTTTAAGCGCTAAACTAGACTATGCAGGCGTCGCTAATGCGGCGGTAGCGCACCAAGGCGGCACGGGCTTTTTGGGTTTTACTGCAGCCAAGCTTAGGCGCAGTACCTTTTTTAAGAACAGCTTTTCGATCCGTGCTTTTTTCGCACAGCAGGGAAGCCCTAACTATTTGCCTGGTGAGCTTTGGAATAATACGGCTTTTGCTGGCACGCCTTGCATAGTGATCGGAATCAAAAAGCGAAAATCTAAGCCTAGATTTAGACGGAGTAGATAAAATGGCAACGACAAGTTTAGAAAGAATTTACCGCCTACAGGTAGACGCGAGCAATGCGGTCCGAGGCATAAATAAAACCAATGATGAGCTTAGTAAAGTTAATAAGGGTTTCTCGCAGGTGGGAAAAGCAGCTAAACTTGCTTTCGGTTTTTTAGGCGCTCGCGCTCTAACAGGCGCAGCACGCAGCATTTTAGACACTGCCGACGCTATAGGCAAAGCGTCAGACGCCGTGGGTTTATCTGTAGAAAACTTCCAGTCTTACAGCCAGCAAGCTAGTTTAGCAGGCGTGGCTACGTCACAATTTTCTAGCAATCTAACAGCGTTTGTTAAGCGTGTGGGCGAGGCTCGCACAGGAACAGGGCCGCTAGTTACAGGGCTAAAAAATATCGATGCGGCTTTGACTGCTAACATTCTAGCAGCAGGTTCACAAGATGAAGCCCTAGGGATCGTAGCGGATGCAATACAGCAAGCGGGGACGGCTACCGAGAGAGCTGCGATAGCTAACGCGGCTTTCTCTCGTTCAGGTATCGGCATGGTGAACTTTTTACGCGAAGGCTCTGCTGGCCTAGAAGAATTTAGAAGACAGGCAGACGAGGCAGGCACTATCATGTCTGAAAAGCTCGTTAGAAACGCAGAACAATTTAACGACCAGTTAACGACTCTTAAACTTCGCGCCGTGACTTCCATCGGCATTCCGTTTTTAACAGTGCTAGGAGAAGTACAAGATAAGTTTGAAGGCGTCAGCCTAGAAATGCAGCGAAATTTCGAGAACGCTTTTAATTTCATAGAATTTGAAGTGGCTAAATTTGCTGCGGTAGTTAAGTTCTATTTATCGACTAGTAACATTTTCGGACAGTTTGCGGAAGGCTTTTACCGAATAGGCGGGCAGTTTTCGGCAGAACTGCAGGGAATTTTTGAGTTTATGAAGTCGCAGAACCCAGCAGCGGTTCTTAATAGAGACTTAGACGAAGCTGCCGCTAAGTTTAAAGTGGTAGGCCAATCAATCCGAACATCATATAACGCAGCTACAGACGAAGCTATCATACGAGTTAACGACCTACGAGAAGCAGAAATAAAGTTAAGGGAATTTCAGGCCAGCGCTACTAATGAAGGCGACGTGCAAAGGCAGCAAGAATTAACGGACGCAGCAGAGAAATACGCCGACGCTCTTAAGTCTATTTTAGACCAAGCTTTACCAGAACAGGCTGCAGCCGATAAGCGTTTCGAGTCACTTAACTTTTTAGCCGATGCGTTAGAGCGCGGTGCCATAGAGGTAGACCAATATATAGCCGCAGTTAAGGGATTAACTTTCGTAGAAAACGAAGCTACCGAAGCCAGCGCAACAATGGGGCAAGCGCTTGGCACTTTGGTAGCAGACGGTGTTACTAGGTTTGCTGATAGCATTATCGACTTAGCTACCGGGGGCAAGGATTCTTTTAAGAGGTTTGCTAATTCTATAATCCAAGACATAGCAAGAATGATTATTCAATTTCAGATACTAAGCGCGATACGGTCCACTAATTTAGGCGCTCAGTTACTAGGTAGCGCACAGGGTAATGCGTTTGGCCCTAGCGGCGTGATACCTTTTGCTAACGGCGGCGTAGTGACTAGACCGACTCTTTTTCCTTTTGCTGGCGGCACTGGCTTAATGGGCGAAGCCGGAGCGGAAGCGATACTCCCATTGTCTAGAGGATCGAACGGCAATCTAGGGGTAGAGTCTACTGTCAATGTTAACGTGCAAAATAACAATAATTCGCAAGTCGAAGTGCAGCAACAGGGTAACGACATAACGATAATTTTAGGGCAGGTTGCTAAAGACATTGCCAGCGGCGGGCGTATCAGCAGAGCCATGGAAAGCAGCTTTGGGGTTAGCCGTGCAGCGAGGGCGTACTAATGGCAATAAGCTTAGAACTGCAGGAAGTGTACGCCAGCGCTAAGGGTTTAACCTATGTAGAAACTTTAGAGCTAGTGCATCCAAGATACCCGGACCCGGTTAGATGGTGCAACAGTGAGCGCGATTGGATATTTTTAGACGAAACGGGAGGCGATGAAATCTATTTTAATGCTTACCCTTTCCGAGCTACGCTGCCGCCTCAGAGCAAGTCAGGAAGCCAAGAGCTAGCTTTTACTGTTTGGAATTCTAACACAGGGCTAGAGCGAGCTATTAACGATGTGCAGGAATACCCTAACGAAAATTTTGAAGTAACGTATAGAATATATATGGCGAGAGAGTACGACCCCCCTGCTATCGATCCGCCGATAAGAATGACGCTCACCGACATAGTAGCTACATACGAGACTTTTATTCTTACTTGTACTAAATACGATGTTTTAGGGCGTGCTTTCCCTAACGAAATTTATAAATATGAAGAATTCCCCGGCTTGTTTAGATGAATATAAACGACTACATCGGTAAGCCCTACTTAGTCGGCGCACGCGGCCCGGAATCTTATGATTGTTGGGGTTTGGTTTGTGCCATATACAAAGAAGGGCTGGGCGTAGACTTACCGGATTGGCACCGGGGCCATAAGATGGACGGCCCGCAGTCGATAACTTTTTTTAGAGATAAGGGTTTGAGGGATGGTGTGGCGGTAGAAGTCGATACGCCAGAAGACTTTAGCATAGCGCTACTAGACAGAGGCAAGATAGCCCATCACGCCGGAGTATACTACGGCGGCGGCATAGTGCATTGCAATGACGCTTTGCGCGGATCGAGATTTGATCGAATAAATTATTTTGGCCCAGTGAGGTTTTTTAATTGGCAGCTATAAAACTGTTCAAAAATCCGCTAGTAGAAGAAGCTGAAAAACATCTACATAACGGCGCGTTAATAGACTGGCTGCAGGCCGAAGCGCCGCAGGGTTTTGGATCGCCAGTTACAGTAGTTTTAAACGGCGCACAGCTAAAGGCTGAAAACTTTGACATAGTATTATCTGAAAGCGATAGCGTTTCGGTTTTCGTTTCTCCAGGCACAGGCGTAGAATTGCCTTGGTATGTCTGGACACTTATAAGCGTAGGTGCAAGCGTAGTAGCGTCTAAGATATTCGCGCCAAAACTTCCATCGCCTGAGTATGCCAACGAGCAAGCAGCTAACCCAGTCTACACTTTAAACGGCAGTCAGAACGCAGCGCGATTAGCCGAAGCTATACCCGTAGTTTACGGCGAAGCTTATCACGTCCCCGATTTAATATT
>Ga0136586_1000248_pt1 | contig 14457 bp, 15 predicted proteins | sample AntRauMFilla1562_FD_104926 | JGI IMG/M metagenome (GOLD analysis project Ga0136586, IMG submission 104926) | Saline lake microbial communities from Rauer Islands, Antarctica - Metagenome Filla 1 #562 | ecosystem: Environmental > Aquatic > Non-marine Saline and Alkaline > Saline | place... | reverse complement strand
GTTAGAATCTTACTGAATTAAAATATTTCAAATTTTGATAATAAATTAGTTTAAATAATCCTAAGACACGAGTCTTTTAATTCTTATATGGAAAATGCTACACATACCAAAGATCTTTTATCATCGGGTAGTTCATTCCGTAAAAATAAAATAAAGGAATGTCTATGGTTATATAATCTTTTAAAAACTTCTCTAGGACCAATTAGTATGGACAAAATGATAATTGATAATTTAGGAAATATTACGGTCACAAATGATGGTGCTAGTATTTTAAAAAGATTAGAAACCACTGACCCAATTTCTAAAATTCTCATAGAACTTGCACTCCAACAAGATAGTGAAATCGGGGACGGTACAACAAGTATAATTGTCATAACGACAGAGCTTTTACGTAGGGCTGAAAAATTGATAAATCAGGGCACACATCCCTCATTAATAATATCCGCGTATAGATTAGCAATGTGTCATTCTTGTTTTTTATTGAAAAACATATTATCAGTTTCATCTAAAAATCTAAACCTAAAAATCTTGCTTCATGCAGCCAAAACAAGTCTAGCAAGTAAAATATCAGGAGTGAACTCTAAAAAATTCGCTGTATTGGCTCTCCAGGCAGTAAAATCCGTTCAAATATCTGAAATAAGCCGTAAAAAAATTTATTGCCAAATAAAAGCAATTGATTTCGTAAAAATAGGGGGATCTGGAATCAATAAAAGTCGACTAGTTGATGGTTATGTATTAAAAACCCAAAAAACTTCAACCTCTTATCCATTTCAGGTTTCTCCAGGACGAATTTTATGCCTTAATCAAGATATACGACGAATGAGCAATAAAATCGGAGTTCAGGTCGAATCTAAAAAAATTGAAAATGTACATAATATCGTAAAAAAAGAAATAAGTATCCTAGTAAACCTGACTAATCAAATGATTCAAAGTGGCGCAAATATCATCTTGACAACAAAAGGAATAGATGATTTATCTTCAAAAATTATTGCAAAAAATGGGTCAATTGGTGTAAGAAGGGTAACATTAGAAAATTTAAAAAAAATATCAAATGCATGTGGAGGAAAAATTTCAATTTTTCAATCGAGAAAAATATCTGATGATTTTTATGAAAAGATTTTATTAGGAAAAGCTGAGGAAATGTTTGAAGAAAAAATTTCTGGTTCAGAAATCCTTATTTTACGAGGGTGTCGTTATTGTCCCGGTGGGGCAATTGTCCTTCGAGGTCCTACTGAGTTTTTAATTGATGAAATTGCACGATCCCTCATTGATGCTATGAATATGGTAAAAAAAGCTATAGAAGGAAATAAACTTGTTCCGGGTGGGGGAGCTGTTGAAACGGCCATATATGTATCGCTTGAAAACCTAGCTGATTCTATTTCATCAAGAGAACAATTACCAATTTTGGAATTTGGAGAAGCATTGATGCAAATTCCTAAAACGTTATTGTTAAATTCTGGTTTAGAGAAAAGTGATTTAATAGATAAGCTCCGTATAATCCATAAAACTGTAATAAAAAATGGAAATAGTTTATATCATCAATATGGGCTAGATCTTTTTGAAGCAAGAGTAAGAAATAACATTAAAGTTGGAACAATTGAACCAACAATAAGTAAGATCAGAAGTATACAAATAGCTACTGAAGCAGCTATTTCAATATTGAGGATAGATGATTTTATAATTTCAAAATCTAAATCGACTCCAACTACTTAATTTTAACCTAAATTTCCATCTAGAATAAATATTGTTTATAGATTATAAAACGAAAATTCGTCTTCAACTGGATTAATTAATTTATGTTACTAAAGCGTAAAATAGAAATTTACTTCAATATAAACTATAAATTGACTAATAATAGAATACTTAAAATAACTAATAAAATCTTAAATAAAAATTAAGGATGTGATTTAATTTAATTTTGATATTTGTTAAAAAATTAAATTTTGTATTTATAAAAATACTATTGCTTATATAACATAATTTTCGTTTTTCAATATATATTAGAATCAATTAGCTTTACCTTCGATAACCCTATCAATTAAGCCATATTCTACAGCTTCGTACGAAGACATAAAATTGTCTCTATCCATATCTTGAAGAACTTTTTCGTATGGTCTTCCTGACATTTCAGCGTAATCTTCTGTTAAACTTTTTCTAATTCTTAAGATTTGTTGTGCTTCTACCTCAATATCTGAAGCTTGCCCTTGAGCACCTCCCATAGGTTGATGAATCATTATCCTTGAGTGAGGTAGGGCAAGTCTTTTTCCTTTTTCTCCTGCGGCAAGAATAAAGGAAGACATTGATGCAGCTAGACCTACATTTATTGTAACAACTTCACTTTTAATGTGTTTCATAGTATCGTACATAGCTAGACCAGAAATAACAGATCCTCCTGGGGAATTTATATAAAGATAAATTGGCTTGGAATTATCTTCTGAATCAAGATATAACATTACAGCTATAATCTGATTTGCAATTTCATCATCAATTTCTTGTCCTAGAAAAATTATTCTTTCTCTATAAAGTCTGTTATAAATATCTACCCAATCTGCAGACGGTGCGCCTGGTACTCTATATGCTACCTTTGGAACACCAATTGGCATCATCTTTAATTTATTAAAAGTCTTATTAGAAACTTTCTTGGTTTTGGAAGTCTTTATTGCTGAAAATCCTGAAATAGAATGTATGGATAATTTATTTTTGATTATAATTGGGGTCAACATCTATCTTTGAATTATTTATATAAAAAAAATATACCTTTACATTATAATTAAATGGGTATCCAGGATAAAAAAAGTAATAAAAAAAGCTCAATTGAAAGGACAACAAGTAGATCTAAAAATCTATATCTTAATTTATTAATTAAAATTTATCGTTTTTTATCTAGAAGAACTAAATCAAAATTTAATCTGGTAATATTGAAAAGATTATTTTCTTCTCGATCACACCAATCACCAATCTCATTGTCTCGGCTTGTAAAATATTCTCGAGGCGAAAAAACGATTGTTATAGTTGGAAAAGTATTAAATGACGAAAGAATACGAGAGATTCCAAAATTAAATATTTGTGCTCTAAAGTTTTCTTCTTCCGCAAAAAAGAGAGTTTTAGAAAATAAAGGGAGAGTCCTAACCTTTGATCAACTAGCAAAAATAAATCCTACTGGAAAAAATATCCTTTTATTAAGAGGTGGAAATAAAAAAAAGTCCATAAAAGTTAAACGAAATTTAATGGCCAAAAAAGTACTTTAAAAGAATAAATTTTATATATTTTATTGTATTTGGGTGGAGAACGCTATAAAAAATCTAAATGAATAATATCAAATATGAAAATCAAGAAACGGGACCCTCAAATTCCGATTTTGAAAAAAGAATAAAATCTCAGAGTAATGGACGAAAGATTTCTTTTAAAAGGGATTTAACGAGATTTGTTAAGTGGCCTAAATATATAAGAATTCAAAGGCAACGAAGAATTTTTTGCCAAAAATTAAAAATTCCTCCTGCAATATTCCAATTTACCAGAACATTAGATAAGAATATGACGAGTCAGTTATTCCAATTACTTTCAAGCTACAAAAAAGACGATGGTATTAAGATGAACGCATCATTTAAAAAAAGTATAGAAATCAAAAAAATAAAAAACTCAATTTTAATTAGACATGGTATTAATACAGTAGCTAAACTAGTAAAAAATCAAAAATCCTTATTCGTTCTGATTGCTCATGATGTGAATCCAATTGATTGTGTAGTTTGGATGCCAACATTATGCTCTAAAATGGGGGTTCCGTATTGCATAGTCAAAAATAAATCCAAACTTGGGTCTCTAGTTAATAGAAAAAATACTTCTTGTATCACTCTAACATATTTAAACTTTAAAGATAATGAAAGTTTAGAAAAGTTATTGGAATGTTTTAGAAAAAACTTTAATGAAAGATATTCTGAAGCAATCAATAGGTGGAGTGAGGGAAATATCTAATTTTTCTAAATAAATTTTTTATAAGTTGTTTTATTGTCGAAATTGATTTGGTTATTTTTTTACAGGAATAATATTATGGGGAATAAATTCAATAATAAAATTTTCTAAAATAAGTGAATCTTGAATTAATTTTTTCCAAATTTTTCCAATATTAATTTGTAATTTTTTATTATTAGATTTTTTTGTCCAAATTGCTATTCTAAATTGGGTTTTTTTTATAGTACCAACTATTCCAGTGATTTCACGACTTAATTTGTTTTTGAACGATCCACCAATAACACTAGCAAGAGTTAAGGACCAAATTTTATCTGTTTTTTGTAGTATTTGTTTTTGAAGCACCAATACCCACTTTCCTCCTTCAAAATTATTTTTGTCTTCCCATCTGGGTTCAATTCCTAGTTTAAAAAAATGGTAACTTGCTCCATTTGGTAGTTGACTAAGAGGTATAATTTTCTCCAATAAAATACAAAAAAAATTTACAGTTTCAAAAGAACTAATTCTAACGAGAAATTTATCCCAATCATCTGATCCTATATTATGATTTTTCTTATCATACCACAAAATCCATGAGTTGTTAAGTTTGTCAATCATTAATTAAAATTTTTGGTAATTAAGATAAAAATTAAATTTTAATGTAAACATATTAAAATTAATATTGACAGATTCTATTTTTATATATTATTTCATTTTCTGATTTTAAAAACACCAAATATTCTAAAACATTAAAATAATCAATATCATCAAGGTTAACGGAATTTTTAATATCAAAGTTTTTATTCACCTTTTTAATATTGTAATTATTTGAAGTAAAGATATTCAAATATTGGAGTTTATTCAAAATTTTCTTTTCAAATTCGATTTGAAAATTTAATTCGTACTCTATTTTAAAAGCGTCTATAGATTTCAATATTTGAAACATACCACAACCAGTAAACGCACTTATACCTGTATAAAAAGTTTTCTGGTGATAGTTGTCAAGTGTTAAAAAAAGAGATCTAGTAAAAGATCCGGCAAAAAAATGATCTCTGATAAATGCTGAATCAAATGACTCTGTATTTGATATCCAATCACGTAAAAAATCCATTGAAGTAATGTCGATTTTATTTATTGCAAGAAGAGAGATTAACCTAGTTTTGTATAATATACTACATGAATATAAAATATTACTCATAAAAGTAAGTGGATGAAAAGATTTTAATAAATCAATAGTATACACAAGCATTACTGGAAAATTTGAGGAGAAAGCTTCACAGATAATTGAGCCTGATGCACTCCACATAAAGATCTCAATCTGACCCGGTGTATCAATTAATAAATAGTTTACATGAGATTTTTTAATTTCTAACAAAGTTTTAATTTGATGGAACCGTGTAACAAAAAGATTAAGACATGTTATAATCGCTCCATTTGGTCCTAAACCATATTCTTCCATAACTTTTTTGTAATTTATGGTGTCTCGGATATCAATATTTGAAGAATAAGGAGTGACTAAAGATGCGGGATCCAGATTGATGATGTAGTGGTTCTTTTTAAAACTTGTAAATTTCTTACTCATACGATAAATTAAACTGGTCTTTCCACTTCCAGCCATTCCAACAAAAAATATTGTTGATGTGTGAGAACAATTAACTGTTGCTTTCATATTATTTAATATGATATTGAATATTTTTAAATATGATTTATTATTAATTAATATATTAAATTTATAAATATTATGGATTTTGAGAATTTTATATTATAAATTTTTTAATGGGAGTTCCAAAATTTTTCAGATGGCTTTCAGAAAGATATCCTCTTGTAAATCAAAGAGTATTAGAAAAGAGCCAAACTGATTGTTTTTATTTAGATATGAATGGTATTATACATAATTCATTTCAAAAAGCTTTGGAAGAATCACATTTTGGACAAGAAGAAGTCTTTCAAAAAATATTCTCATACACAAGTCATTTATTTAGGATCATAAGACCACGAAAATTAATTTACCTCGCAATAGATGGTGTTGCTCCAAGAGCAAAGATGAATCAACAAAGAAGTAGAAGATTCAGATCCGTAAAAGATTTGGATGAAAAAAAAAACCAAACTGATGAATTAAGAAACAGTTTAATTTCTATTTCTAATGATTCCAATTGTATAACTCCAGGAACTAAATTCATGTCCGATCTTTCTTATTCTTTTAAAAAATGGTTAGAATATAAAATTAAAAATGATCTGGAATGGCAACAAGGATGTGACGTAATTTTCAGTGGACCCGAAGTTCCAGGGGAAGGTGAGCATAAAATAATGAATTTTATTAGGAAAATGAAAAAATGGGATATATATTCAAAAAAAGATTTAAAACACTGTCTTTATGGACTAGATGCAGATTTAATTATGCTTGGTCTAGTCTCTCGAGAAAAACATTTTACACTTCTTCGAGAAAAATTGGTTGGAAATGGAAAGACTGTGGGGAAAAATTTATTGAATGAATCTAATCGAAAAAACGGATCAGCTTCAGACGAATTTCATCTACTAGAAGTCTCATTATTACGAGACATGCTTTTTTTAGAATTCAAACCTCGTGAAAATTTCGCATATAAATATATTTTAGAACGGGTTGTAGATGATTTTGCTTTTATGTGCATGTTAATAGGAAATGATTTTTTACCCTCATTGCCTCATTTAGATATTGCATCTGGAGGTTTAAATTTATTGGTGAGATCATACAAAGAAATTCAAAAAAATATGAAGGGTTATTTAACTCAAAATTCAAAAATGCACTTAGGTAGAGTGGAGATATTTTTAGAAAAACTATCTTCGGAAGCAGAGGGAATTTATTTTTTTAAAAAAAATAAATATTCAAAAAATTCCGAAAAGATTATGAATTATAAATTCGATTATTATGTATCGAAATTTGGGAAAAATCTTGTAGAGACAACCAATGTGTTTGAATTAAAGGTTTTAAAAGAGAATTATATCGAAGGGTTAAACTGGTGTTTAAACTACTATCACAATGGGTGCCCATCATGGAATTGGTTTTTTCCAGGTTATTTTGGGCCACTGGGGTCGGATCTTTCTCGTTTGTCAGACTTAAGTATTAAATTCACAAAAGGTAGACCATTTGAACCAATTACACAATTATTAGCAGTTTTACCCCCAAAATCTTCAAATTTATTGCCTGAAAGTTTGGCAAAGTTAATGATTCAGGATAATTCCCCAATTTCCAATTTCTACCCCGAAAATTTTCAGATCGACATGAATGGAAAAAAAAATGTCTGGGAAGGGATAATTCTTCTTCCATTTATAGAACAGAAAAAATTGTTAGAAGAAGTCAAAATAAACAAAATAAATAATGATCTTTCATTTGAAGAAAAAAATAGGAATTGTTTTGCTAGAGATATAATTTTTTATTCTAATTTTTAATTTAAATATAATTAATAATCAAAAAATAATTAAAATATGGTTTTTTTTTGAATTACTATTTTTTTGGAATCTTTTAAAAATTTTATTCCAAATACAGGACCTAAAATTAATTTAACCTCTCTTAAAAATTGTATGGAAGACAAAGTAAGATTTTTTACTTTAACCTCAATAGTTTTTTTCGATTTCTCATTTAAAAAATTAATTAAAAGAGGCACCTGAGTTACACCATCTACACAACTCCCAGAAATTAATTGTTCCAAAAATTCAGAAAAAATATCCCTATAAAAATCTAACCATTGTGTAAACTTCACATTTTTTTTTGTCAAAGTTGAATCAGTACTCAAAATACAACCAGTCGATGTTTCTGCAATCAACGTAATTGTTTTAAAACTAATTTTGGTATTATATACCTTAAAATTATGAATTTTGAAGTTTAACTCACAATTCATTAAACTTTTCGGTAAAATACTTGATAAATCTTCATATGTTAAAACTGAATCTGAGGATGTCGTAAAAATAATTTGTAAAGCTAAGATAAAACCCTTTCTGTTAAATTGAAATGGAACTGAAAGGTTCATTTTTGATGAAAATAAGATTACCTCTGTATTTTTCGTATTAGATATTAAATTGGTTATGATTCTCATTCTCACATCACTTCGTCCAATTTTTCTTAATAATGTTAGATTTACGTATGCAAAAGTTTCCAATGAAATATCTGATTTTAAAGATCTTAAACCGACTATCTTTATATTTATTCTTTTGTTTATAGAAGGAATTAAATATGCTAGAAATTCTAAATAATAACTTAATGCCCTTGTTCCTATGGTATTATGGAAAAAATTCCCATCTTTTAAGGAACCAGGTATAAACTTTATTTTTGTACCTATTTCATTAATTTGAACTGAACAGTCGTAAAAAATCTTATCAATCAAGGAGAAAAGGTCTAATTCATAATTTCTTAAGCCTTTTTGTTGGGACCTATTCCTGATATTTTCCAAATAAATGGTTTTTTTTGAAACGAAAGACAAAAAAATTCTTTCCCTAAAACACAAATGGCCATTAAAAATACAATATTTCATATAATATAATTCCCTTACTTCTACTACTAAATTTTTTTATGGAATTCGATCATTTAGCTACAATTGAAACAGTAATCTATAGATCTTTAAACGAATTAAAGGTAAACCAAGATAAAACTTTAGACTTTCTTTTTCATTTAAAACTTTCCAAAACACAAAATAATATTTTTGTTGAACCAATTCAAGAAATTAGACTAGCAAATATTCCTGAAAAGTATAATGATTTTAAAGTATATTTTTCTAATCAAGAAATCCCTGTTGTTCATTTTGAATTAAGCTTAAAACATGATTCTATATCTTTTTACAAAAAGTTGAAATATTTTTTTCTAATTTCAAATTCTATTTATATATATACTGATTCCATAGAAACTGAAAAAAAAAGATCTGCAGAGATTGATGTTCTTAAATTTTTCTTCATTCTTCAATTAGAAAGTTTTTTAAATAAGAACAAAATGTTTTCAAAAATTAAGTTGATAAATAACGAAATCAAAGAAATTAATATTGATTCATTAAAAGATTCAATAAAAGAAATCTGGAACGAATCGCTTGTTTATATTGGAATAAATAAAATTCAAGAAATCCCAAATATAGAAGATTTGTGCTCTATTGAAATTAATACCTTATCTGGTACAAATCAAATATCTCAGTTTATCTTTGGTGGAAAGCTAAATGCTGAAAAAAAAATCTCATGTATAAACCCAGTATCAATTAAAAGTTTTTCTCAATTTTCCTTCCCCCTTTTTATTTTGTCAAATATAATTTCGTATCTACCCGATAATATTTTATTTGATGAAGATTATCAAAAGATTTACAACTCATTCTTAATCGCGAGAATTTTTAATGACTTATGGTTAACTTCTAATAGTGTTATTAATCATTGGAGTAGTTATGTTTCAAAGGGCAAAGTTATCGAGAATTTTGGGGGTAACGTTTCAGCCTTTTTGACTGGAATGATGGAAGAGTTTGAAAAAACTTTACCTAGTAATCTACGAAAGAATGAAAATTCCTTGAATAAAATTAGGGAACTTTCTGAAATGGTTCAAGGAAGAATAACATCACTTTATACTTCTCAGCTTTTAATCTTACAAACTCAAGCACTCGACAAATTCAAAGATATTTTAATATGGCAAGCTAAATATTCACACAAAGAGTTTGAATTTGAGAAAGGTGTAGCAATTTTACAAGTTAATGATTGGTTTGAATCAAAAGCTTCCAGAATAACTATAACTGAGATGAGACTAGATTTCAATGGAGCCAAGAAAGAACTTCAACAAGTATTGGTTGAAGTTGCAGAAAAGTTCAAAGATTCTGCTGTTTCTAAATTAATTTCTATTCAAAAAACAAGCAAAAAAACATCAAAAGGAAAGCTTAAACAAAGTGGAGTAATTGCAGGTTTTGGAATTACTGCTGCTGTAAGACCTCGAGGTTTTGGGAACTTACAACTAGTTACATCATATTCACACGGTCCTCATGTTTTCAATTTTTCTCTTGTTAATGATTTGGATATAGCAGAACAAGAAGGCCAAACACGAATTAAATCTATACGAATACAACCATCATTAAATTTTGATGTTGATATTTAAGACTAAATGGAGTTTAAAATTTTTGTTGTTATTCTCGGACCAATTTCAATAACTCTGACTATATTTTTTATATTATTCCTAATGGAATCAGTTAGGAGAGTTTTACTGTTGAAATATTCTTTTTGATCGATAGGTTTAAAATTATAAATCTTTTTAATTTTTTTTAATTTCTTCAGTTTCCTTGTTTTTCTTGATAACAATAAATTGTTATTTGTAATACTATAACAACGAAATTCCATTATTTCCAAAAAATCATCGAAATCAAACAAAAGACATTTGGAATTGTTTTTTAATATTACTTTTTTATTTTTTTCAACAGGTATGATTTTCCTTAACTGTTTATTTAAAAAAAGAAAGATATTTTTATAATCTTTGTTTTTAAAATTCCATTTTTCATTAAATTCCTTTTTCAAAACAAATTTGATTATTTCAAAGCTTAAAATTCGATTTGAAAATATACTAGAAAAATGGACAAACATTGAAAGTTTACGATAAGAAAATATCCAAATATGAGTTATTTTTAAAAGTTTTATTGATTTTAAATCAATCGATATTATTTTTTCAATGTTTTTTGTTAATCCTGATATACAAAAAGGATACAAACTTTTAAAGAAATCTTGTGCTAAATTATGAAATCTTTTATTTTTCTTATTCCAAAGGAGGATTATTGACAATGGTGAGATATTTATCATATTATTAATTAAATAACTATTTATAAATAATATTTTTTTTTTGTTTACAAAAAATAAATATTTATGTATTAAATAAATTTAAATGAAAATTTTTAATTTTCTTATTAAAAAATAAATTATTTGTTCAAATGAAATGTTTAAATTTATTTTTAATCTAATTTTACATAATAAATTAAGTATTTTTAACTTAGTCTCTTCCTTAATAAATATATTTTTTGTAGTTTTAAATAGTCCATTTATGATGTCAACACCTGATATCCCTTTATTCCAAAGTTGATAAATTATTGTACTCCCAAGAAAAAAATTTTTGTTTTTACATGAAATAAAAAATCTTGGGAGCCAAGTTGTTTCCATATGAATTAATAGATTTCTTCCATTAGAAATAAAGTTTTCAAGTTTTTTATTTTCAGCAAAATTAATTTCTTTTATAATTGTTCTAAAATCTCCATCAGAAAAATAAATAATAGATTCTATTTTAAAAAGAATATTCTTCTTAACTTTTTTTTTAAAGGTTTTCACTATAAAATTTAACAATTCTTCAAAATTGGGATACTTAAATATAAAAATTGTACACCTACTCTGAATAGGTTCAATAATTTTAGATGAAAAATTACAGATTAAAATGAATCTTGATCCATTAGAGAATCGTTCCATAGTTCTTCGTAATGCCTCCTGAGCAATCTCGGTTAAAGAATCAGCTTCATCTAAAATTATAACTTTGATTTGGAATTTAGTTGAGATAATATTTTTTCTACAAAAATCTTTTATTCTATTTCTTATTATACCAATACCTCTGTTATCTGAAGTATTTAATTTAAGAACTAAATTTGGATACTCTTTTCCATATATTTCTTTAGTAAAAACGTCGACTAATAAAAATAACTGTGATTAGAAAAATAAAACAATAATATGATCCCTAAAATAAAATCACTTACCTGCTGTTGATTTTCCCGAACCAGGTGGACCTGTTATTAATAAGTTTGGAATGGAATTATTGTTTTTAAGAAAAATAAACTTTCTTTTTACAAAATCGCTACAATCCAAGTCTATTAATGAGTTTGGTACACCAAATTGTTCTGAAATATTTTTTACATTCATTAAATTATTAAATAAATGTTGATGTTTTATATTTTTTTTACCTTAATACCTTAATTTCAATATGTTTTTCATAATATGTTTTTTCGATTGTATTTTTTTAAATAGCAAATAAAAAAAAATAAATCTTTTCAATATTTTCATTACATTTCGTCCTCTTCATCCGGTAATGCAATTGCTTGAGCTTGATTAAGTTCATCTTCCATTTCTTTTTTTCTTTCGTCATCAATAAAAACCTCCGCCGGGGCCAAGGCAGGGCTTTCTACAAAACTCAAATTCGAATCACCTATTAATTTTTTTCCGATCCATAAAAAAGGTTTTTCAAAATTATAATTAGACTTAGCCGAAATATCATAATATTGAAGATTTTTTTTCCTATGAAACGTAATTTGTTTTGCTTTTACTTTCCTATCCTTAATGTCAACCTTATTTCCAACCAATACAATTGGTATATAGTCACAAACTCTTACTAAATCCCGATGCCAATTTGGAACATTTTTATAAGTTATTCTTGATGTAACATCAAACATAATTATTGCAGCTTGTCCTTGAATATAGTACCCATCACGTAGTCCCCCAAACTTTTCTTGACCTGCCGTATCCCAAATGTTGAAAACCAATAGTCCACGAGTGGTATAAAATTTTAATGGATGAACCTCTACGCCTAATGTTGCAATGTACTTTTTTTCAAATTCTCCTGTTAAATGTCTTTTTACAAATGTTGTTTTTCCAACACCACCATCACCAACAAGAATTAGTTTAAACATTGGTAATTCTTCAAGCATTCTTTTATTTAAGATAAACTGTCTTAGTAAAATATAGGATTATTAAATAATAAAAAATAGGTTAAGTTGGCTTACTCCGTTGACTAAAAATTATTTTCATGACAAAAATTTTTAATTTAGAGGATCTTTTAAAATAATATAAAAAAAAAGAATACAAAATAAAAAAAAAAGTTTCTTTTAGTTTTAAATACTCGACTAAAATCATTTTGATTTACATCTTCACTTTTTATCGAAGTAGAATTATTATTCTATAGTTAAAACCGGAAAGCTATTTAATTCAAAATATTAATTATATATGGAACTATCGGTTACAATAGGTACATTAGCACATGTGGCTTAATTGGACAAAGTATCGGTCTACGAAACCGAAGATTGCAGGTTCGAGTCCTGTCTTGTGCAATGATTAAATATTATAAGAGATCTATTTTTTATTTTTATAATTAATTTTTTGTTTTTTTAATAATAAAAAAATTTGACAAAATTTGAAAAATTTTGCATTTTTCATCAAAAGATTTAGATTAACTAGTTCAATACGTTCCATTTGATTTATTTTTAATTTGAAAAATGATTAACACAAAATCCAATTTTCAAAATATTTAATTAAAATGTCTTTAATTGGTGCTTCTATTTTGTGTGATATTTTGATGTTATGATTAAATGAACATTTTACCGAAGATCCTAACGTAAATGTCTTAATCCATAAAAAACATAGGAAAAAACCTTTAAATCTAAAAAAAAACAAATATTTTTTTTTTATAAAGCAAGAAAGATTATTCAACTGTAAAATTTTTGTAAACATAGTAATTCAACAATATAACAAGAATCTTTTTTCAAAATACTCATTAAAAATTTCTTTAAAAAAAAGTTTGTTGAAATATGTCATTGTGCTAAAATTTATAAGATTTAAAAAACCCAAAAATTTACATAATTTAATGATTCTTATATTGCAATAGTTCCTGATAGCGTAAATATTCGAAAAATTGTAACAATATTCATTAAAATATATAAAAATCCAATTTAATTTTTTTAACCAAATATTCGAACAATGACGCCATATAAAAATTAAAATTTTTGAATGAATATTATTGAAAAAAGAATGTTTTATTTTTTTTCGGAAACATAAAAATCTAGTTCTAGCATTAGATACAAATTCTTTTTCTTTTTAAAAAAAAATCGAAGTCTACAAAAAATTTTTACTTGGTTTAAAATATTTTAAATTTTTAAATTCAAAGATTAAGAAAGTGTTGGTAAAATAAAAAAAAACAATTAAAAAAGATTGTTTTTAATACGATATTTAGATAGTTTTTCGAAAGTTTTTTTAAATAGATTAAGGGGTAAGACCGTGTCTATTTTTAAAGCTTGGATTTTTTTCAAACTACAAATTGATAATTTAAAAACTTTTTCTAATAAAAAATTAATGAATGTTGTATATTCTAACTTCTTTTTTGAATTTGATGTTCTAGAAAAAAGGAGATTTTTAATTAATATTACCGAACAATATAAAAAATTTATTTATAAGATATGTATAAAAGTTATAATAGATTTTGACAATAGGATTGCATACTTCTTTATTGTTGGTACAAGGAAATTAAAAAAATATCTTGAATTTTTTTTAAAAATTTTCATCTTTCCCCTCCAAATTATAAACTTCATCAATTTTTTGAATTTCAACAAATTAATGCAATTACATTCACAAATTTTGATAAAAATCTTATTAAACTTAAATAAGTTTTTTTTTTTGAAAACTTTCAAAAAAAAAAAAATAATTTTTATTATTTTTTTTTTTATTTAAATTTAAAAAATTACTAATTAGGTTTTTTTTTATTTTTTTTTAATTTTTATTTTGTTTTTT
>Ga0136586_1000229_pt1 | contig 14936 bp, 3 predicted proteins | sample AntRauMFilla1562_FD_104926 | JGI IMG/M metagenome (GOLD analysis project Ga0136586, IMG submission 104926) | Saline lake microbial communities from Rauer Islands, Antarctica - Metagenome Filla 1 #562 | ecosystem: Environmental > Aquatic > Non-marine Saline and Alkaline > Saline | place... | reverse complement strand
TGATGGACGCCATGAACTCGGCTGCCGCGGCCACCCCCGAGTGCGAAGACATGCAGGCCAGCACTGTGTGGGGGGCGATGGCCCGCTCGCAGCAGAAGCGCTGGTGGGAGGGTTACACCGCCGCACCCGACCTGCAGGAGCTGGCGACGCTGGGGCCGGCGGGCCTGCGACTCGGGCTGCTCGGCAACGGGGCAGACTCGCTGCACCAGCACGTGACGGCGCAGGAGCTCAGGATGAACACGAGCAGTGCCGTCAACTACCGACTGCGGCACACCATCGCCCAGCCGTACTGCGAGGGTTCCAAGGAAGCCTTCCTGGGCCAGGACATCCGCGGCTACTTCAAGGACGTGCTCTTCCCGATGGCCCACACCGTGCACGAGTCCTCTGCTGGTGCGTACTGCTCTACATGGGCCATCGAGGTGGCGATCCTCGACGCGTTCCGGGAGATGGACGCTTCGGCGTCGCTGATCGAGAGCCAGATCCCGGTCACGCAGATCTGGCGAGAGCGCTGCAACGCACAGCTGCAGCAGATCGGCATCTGCCAGCTGCGCGGCCTGTACGCAATAAAACCGAGCGACGGGCGGGCGGACTCGGCCGAGCACTGCGCGTTCGGACTGAGTCCGGTGCTCGCGACGGTGCACTGTGCCGAGCTGCTGTACGTCACCCCGAACTGTCTCGTGATGTGCAACGGCGACTTCTACGACCCGTGTGTCGCCACGCAGGGCGACTGCGCCTCCGTCGTGTTTGCGAAGCAGGCCGGCACAAAGATCCTCGTCGACGCTCGGCACTACGCTTCGCAGGACGATGTACAGCTCTTCAGCATGCACTGGCCCTCGCAGATTGCGCTGCGAGAGGCTGTGGACGGCAGCCAGCTCGCACAGCAGCGCCTGCAGGAGCTGCTCAGCGACATCAAGCAGCACGACGGCTTCTTCGACGCGCCGGGGCTGCACGAGCTGGTGCGCGACATGCTCGTGGCCCGCGAGACTCGGGAGGAGGATGCGCTCGCCGAGGGCAGCGCGCCCGAGGCCTTTTGCGACGACCTGCTCGACTACTTCGATGCCGATGCACAGCATCCCGTGGGATACCACCCCAGCAGCGCGTGCAGCCCGGAGGACACGTACACGCGAGGATTCGACACCTGGATGTCGGCCGACGAGGACGGGACGACGCAGCTAGACCCCACGCGCCTCCGCAACATGACCGCCTTTTCGAGCCTCCTCGGCCACTCGCACGTGCTCTGTGACGGGGCGATTTACGGCCAGCCAGCGCGCACACTCAACCCCTTCTTCCTGCAGAGCCGGTGGGACGCAAGCGCCAAGGCGGACCCCTTCGTGCCCGTCGCCACCGTGTCCCCCCCCGAAGCCATGCAGCAGCACGGCGTGAACGCAGCCGAGGACGCCTTCGACACGCCGCTCGTGTCCTCGTTCCCCGACGGCTTCCGGCACTCGCTGGGTCTGCTCCGGGGCTGGCTGCTGGGCAGCCACGTGAGCGCGACCTGGCCGCAGTGGAACGTCTCGGAGACAGACACGTACGGCAGCAACCTGTCCGCCTACGACGAGGACTGCGCGATGCCTGCGCAGCTCACCTGCAGGACCGACCTCGAGTGCGAGAGCACCGTCGACCGGCAGCTGGTGTGCCAGCTGAACCCAGACGGCGTCGGCGTGTGCGGCGCCAGGCTCATCGGCAGCAAACGCACGTGCTTTGCGCACAGCCACTGTCTCGACAACACGCTGTGTTCCGGGGAGGGGCTCTGCGAGCCGGCCCAGCTCAGCGTCAGGAACCGGCTCAACGCGCCGGTGAATTGGCAGATCTTCGCCGGCGCCTGTGAGGTCGATTCCTACGGCCTGACGGAGTTCGAGGGCGTCGGCGACTTCGCCGCCGCCAACGGCATGTGCGGGGCCGTGAACCGATTCACGTACAGTGACATAGTGCAGCACGGCTCTGCTGTCAGCGAGCAGGGCAGGGGGGGCGAGACGGCCGTGGCGACCAAGGTGTCGAACAGAGACTTCCTGCGACCCGGCTCGGACACGGTGCCGCGAAGCCTGTTGCAGGCCGGCGTGCTCAGGGCGCAGCCGCACCCGTGCGACATGTCGTACCAGCACACTGACTACAGGGTGTGCAGTGCTGAGCACGACGCACACGTCGGCGCCGTGACCGACTACGACGACGCGTCGGCAGCGAGCGAGCACGACATGATGTGGGCGATCCGCACGTGGCAGAAGCACGACGACGAGGAATCCGTCACCTTCTGCTCGATCGGCGAGAACAGCGGTGTCGAGGGGTTCCTCAGTCCGTACAAGTACTATGCTGGCGACGGTGCGGCCCCGCAGAACACGCTGATGCACGTTTCTGACACCATCCTGCCGTGCTCCAGGTTCCTCATGTGTCCGCAGGTGAACTTCAAGGTCGAGAACTTTGTCTTCATGCGCAGGGTCATGACGGCCTCGGGCCAGCGAGGGCAGAACACCCTCATGTTCGAGACGGAAGTCCGCAGCTACAGCAACCGCGACAGCGACAAATGCTTCGGCGTGGGGTATCGCATCAGCGACACGAGCGTGGACGCGGGCGACACGCCGGGGTATCTCGAGCGCTGCATCGTGGACCGCTGGGTCCTGCCGCTGCTCTCCGTGGCGTACATGGGCGACGACTCAGCGAGCATGTTGCCCGCCTACACGTTCTGCTCGGCCGACACCCCGATGTTCTGCCCTGCCGGACTCCGGGCGCAGTTCGACAAGCTGCGGACCCAGTGTCCCAGGGCGTTTGGCGTGGACGCCGGCGAAAACTCGTTCGCCAACTTCGTCATGCACTTCGAAAAGCTGTCGCGCGACTACGCGTTCGAGGAGGCGAGCAACGTGCTGGCGTACGCGAACAGTCTGCTCCCGTGGATGTTCGGAATCGAGCACAGCCAGGTGTCGTACCGAGGATTCGTGTCTGTGGCCGAATACTCCTCGCATGTGCGGTGCGCGACGTATCTCATCGATCGGATGCACGAGATCAGCGAAGCCAACGCCGTGCGCAACGAGTACATGATCGACGGAGGCGCCTCGAAGGCGGTCGGCCTCTCGCTCTACATGTTCCACGAGAGAGCCGCCATATACATACCGTTCCGATGGTTCTGGCAGTGCGTCGTGACGGCCACGCACACGGAGGGTGGCGCGCAGGCGGACTGGTACCTGGTCATGACGGAGCCCGCCGACAGCCACAGCTCCATCGCCTGCGAGAACTACGGCTACAAGGCGAGCGATGCGCAGTTGACACTCAAGCGTCTCTTCCAGACCTCCGAGCACCTCTTCGACACCGCGCCCTCTTACGTCGCCCGTGACAGTGAGCTCGAAAACGATGTCGTCAGAACCACCAGCATGGCGCTAGTCGAGCTCAAGCTGCCGTCGGTGCCCAACCTCGAGATCGTGAACTTCGTGGAGGACGAGGTCAACGAGCACGACGTGGTGATGTTCCCCACGGTAGCGGAGTACGAGTCCAGTAGGAAACTTTTTTCCAAGGACAACACCCGACAACTTGGCTCCGTGGGCAAGATCACGAAACCAATACACGACGACGTGGTGCAGTGGCTGTTTGCCCAGGAAAGCACGGTGTACCCAGGCACGTCAGTGTCCGACCAGATAATCGACGGGCACCTGCACGAACGGACGCTGGACACCCTCGTCCAGGACACTGCGAGCAACGTCCCCAGATACTCCTTCGCGAGGCTGTCTGGCACCCCGGGCCTGATCACCTCGCTGCCGGCCGTCCGGTACTACAAGAAAAACGGAGCCATGATTTTTGACAGTGCCGGCTTCGCGCAGGGCGACACGGCGTACGCGACACGCATCGCGAACGGTGGCTACCAGCTGGCCGCAGCCGAGTTCGGGATGATGCTGGGGACCCCCTTGGACCCTGCCCTCTATCCGAGAACGCTCAACCTCGCCGCCGCCGACGACCGAGACTCCTTCCTGCAGGACCGTGTCTACTTCACCCGACAGCAGGTCACGTACATGGTCCTCCGCTACCTGCGCATCCACCTGCCCTTCGGCGGCTACTTGGCAGGCGAGGCCTACGGCAAGACCGAGAACGTGCGAGTGCAGGCCGCCATGAACGACGACACGGACGTCCAGACGCCCTTCGACCTCTCCTCGTACAAGCTGTACAACAACGAGATGCGGCGCAAGTCCTTCGAGTGCCACGAGTTCGAAAGCATCTTGTACGACGCCGAAACCAACTTCGCCTTTGTGCAGCTGCGGCAGTGCCAGCTCGCGCTGCAGAAGCCGGTCGGCTGGGCGCTGCGAGCGGGCCAGCACCTGCGCTTCCCCGTGGGCAAGGACGTCATGCTCGCGGGCTTCTACTGCGCTTTCTCCGAGCGCACCAGCAGGAACGAGTTTCTGCACAACCTCACCGCGAAGGAGTGGGCCACGAGCGAGCGACGCAGCGACAACCACAACTCCAAGTGCTTCTACGGCACCGACAAGCCCGAACTGCTCAACCCGTTCCTGCCAGGGTCCTACGACGAGCAGATAGGGTGCGAAACCCGGCATCTCGAAGGCGACCTGTGGAGCGTCGCGGGAACGTGCGACGCCGTGTGTGCGCTGAGCTTCCCCGCCTGGCACGACACGACGCAGCGCGACTTTCCCAAGTACTGCGCCGAGCACGACAACGAGGTGCGGTCCCGGCGAGACGTGCACGTGAAGCCGGGCCTCACGGGGCCCTGCGCCCTGCAATTCGAGCCGGAGGGCACGTGCACGCTGCGCCACGGCACGCTCGGCGGTAACCGGGGCGCGCCAGTTGCCGACCTCTACGCCGCTGGCCGGGCTACCCCGCACGACACGGGGCTCTGGAGCCCGGCGAACGTGGTCGTGCGCGGCCCGCCTGGCCCGTTCTCGGACAACGCGCTGACCGCCACGCTGCGCCTGAAAGCGTCCGACATCGCAGGACACGCGGTGGTCTTCGACATCACTCCGGTGGGCCTGCTCAGCGTGTCCTACCTGCCCATGGGCGCGGCGCCCGAGGCGCCGTTCGTGGGCACCGGCCGCAAGGTGGTCGATTGGATGCTCAACGTCGAGCAGACCTGGCTTGGCTTCCACAGCACCTACCACCACTCGCAGGTGCGCGACAGCACGCTCAACACACGCGTGGCGTGGACGTGCCCGCTGCAGCGTCTCGCCGCCCACTACAACACCAGCCGCATGCCGTACGCGATGCGCACCCCGAGCGCCAAGCGCAACCGGGTGCGCTTCGCACACATCACGGGCGTCGACGCTCGCTTTGCGCACCCGACGGTGCGCCGGCACGAGCGCGTGCGGTATCTCAGTCCCGGCAGATTCATGTCCGAGTTCCTCGCCTGCACGGCGCAGGACCAGAGACAGTGCCAGTCCGCCGAGCTGCGCACACAGAGCCTCGCGAGCCTGCGCCGGGCCGACTGGCAGGACGTGCGCTGGGTCGAGGGGTCGCAGGGGCCCTGCACGCATGTGCTCGACTGGCCGATGCAGACCGTGGACATGGTGGACGGCAGCATCTACGCGGGCGTCGAGTCGGAGCGCGAGTGGTGCAACGTGTACAGCCGGCTCCCCTCCTTCCAGCTGCGGCTCGCTCGCGCCCTGCCGAAGCCCCCCGAGCACACGTCGTCTGTGCAAGGCGTGTGCCGCATGGGCCGGCTGCGGCGGATCCGGCCCACGGCGCAGCCGGGGAGCTTCTCGCTGCAGCACTGCACGCAGAGCGAGCACAGTCTAACGTGCACGGTGCTGCGCGCCGACGGCACGCCTGGCCAAGTCGTGTTCGCCGCCCCGCGTCCGGAGCAGCCCAGCGCGCTGTCGGCGAAGCGTCGCAACAGGAGATGCGGCAGCTGCGAGCGCGCAGCCCCCATGCGCTTCGTGGAAAACAACGCCGGGAGCACCTCGTTCGCGCCTGAGGAGCCGCTGCTCAGCGTCGGCGTGCCCATCAAGCTCAGCACCGCGCGGCTCATGGCGGCGCACATCAGGCGCGCCGTGTGCGGCAGCAGCCCGAGCTGTCCGCAGCTCGACGTGCTGCTGGGTTTCAGCGGCGAGACCTGGAGCAAGAGCCGCTTCCTCGAGCGCATGCTCCTCGTGCCGGCGAGCACTCTGCCGCCGCCGGCGCCGCCCGACGCCGAGCTGTGGGCCCGGCCGTGGGTGTGGTGCAACGAGACGAGCTGCCGCGGGAGCATCAGCAAAGACGCGTGGAAGCACGCGTCCGCTCGCGAGGGCCTCTGTGCCGCGGCCATCAGCGCGAACGCTGCGGCCACCGCCCTGCCGGTGCACTTCTGCGAGATAGACGCGCACACCACGGCGACGTGCCGGAAGGTCAAGGAGTGGCAGAACCGGGCGAGCGGCATCATCTGCCGCGCGCTGGGGTTCGCCCAGTGCCAGAAGAGCGACTGGTTCTACTCGCCGACGAGGTACTCGAGCAGCAACGGCGAGTTCGTGCACGACACCGTGCAGACATTCTACGAGGACATAGCGCCGGGCGCCTGTGCGGTCGGCGAGAGCGCGCTGCAGGCCGCGCAGATCGCTTCCAACGAGCAGCTGATGGGCAAGTGCGCAGCGATGGCCATGGTGCCCGTCAAGGAGATCCTCGTGATCCTGCGCACGATCAAGAGCCTGGTCATCGAGCTCATGTACTATGCGACGCAGACCGGGATGCAGCTGGTGTGGATGCTCGCCGGGCTCTTCACCATGCAGATGCAGATCATCGAGCGGGCGGGGGACATGATGATGAAGTACATAGGCCAGCTTTTTCTGAAGGTCGCGGCCATCCTCAGCCAGCTCGCCCGCATGGTGTTCCAGGTCGTCTTCGGCCAGGGCACGCCGAAGGCCATCGTCAAGATAGTGCAGTTCTTGTGCAAGGCCATGAACTGGATCAAGAGGTACATCATCGGCACTGCGAAGTGGAACGGCGTGCTGTGCATTGTCGTCAACTACATTGCGACAATCTGCGAGTTCGTCGCGTCGCTGCTCAAGGTCTTCATGAAGATCTCCATCCTGGGCTTCAGGCCGTTTGAGTACATACTCTTCGTGCACTGGAACCTCTTCAACGGCCTGGCCAAGATATTCGCGAACCTGCTGCCCTGCAGCGAGGAGGGCATGCAGACGTGCGATTTCGACGAGCTCTTCGAGGAGGAGGTGCGCGATGGAACGCTCCCGACAGCCACCCGCTGCTTCTCCACGTACGGCACCTTCTTCGGGGACACCACCCCGCTCTCGTGCACCGCGGCCGACACGTGCGTCCGGTCGCTGGTCGACCGCAGCCTCGTCGTGTGCGGCTCGTGCGACACGCTGCCCGTCACCACGCGCTTCGCGTGCAGCCCAATCACAAAGACCTGCCAGTGCAACGTGCCCAAACGCGAGACATCGCTGTGCTCGGCGAACGAGGACTGCTACACCGACGCCTCGTGCTCCTGGATCTCCGACGACTACGACGCCTCCTTCGGCTCGATCCCCTGCTCGCTGTGCACCGACAGCAAGATGTGCTTCATGCAGGCCGGGCACGCCTCGGGATACTGCGCCTGCAGCCTGCATCCGGTGGTTTTCGCCACCTGCACCGCCGCCCAGGTCGGCCAGACGCCGATGCTGCCCTACGACTCCATGTGTCTGCACACGAACGACGTGCGCTTCCGCAGCAGCTCCGGCTTCCGCCTCGCGTACGACCAGCTCGTTGCCGTCCCCTGCGCCGACGTGAACCCGGCCTTCGCCTTCTGCGTGGCCGTGTCGGTGAGCAGCGCCGAGACCAGGCATCTCGTGGTGTCCAGCGCCATCACGGGCGCGCGCAGCCGCCACCTGCTGGCGCACGCCGACATCGCCGGCAACAGCACGCACAACGTGCTGTGCAAGGACGCCCTCGACGGCGGCTCGCTCCCCGCTACGAGGCTGGCGTGCGTCGAGACGTACAGGTACAGCGTGCAGACCGTGCGTCTGCTCGGCATGTCCGAGGTGCTGCCCGAGTGCATGTTCTGCAGCGTCGACGACTTCATGCACGCCGTGCTCGAGAACCCGCTGCTCATCCCGGTCCTCGGGGCGCATCCGGTGCGCCTGGCCCACGTGCTCGGGCGGCACACCCCGCTGCGCCACGTGCTCCGGGCGCTCGACGCCCTGCGGGCGACCGTGCGCGTGCTCGCCATGGACGTGCATGTCAACGACACGAGCAAGGTGCTCGTCGACCTCGCGAAGTTCCTCGACAACCGCACGGCCGCAAGGGGCCTGCTCTCGCTCGCCGAGTCCCGGCCGATCTCCGCGCTCTCCGACGCCTTCGCGGCGCAGGGGGCGGCCTTCGGCGCCCGCTTCGACGAGATGAAGCGCGTGCAGCGGGCTTACGCGCAGACGCTGTCCGGGCTGCTCGCGTACGAGCCCGACAGCACGTACGCCAGCAGTCTGTGGGACGACTCGGCGGTGCGCCCGCTCGGCTCGCGCTCGCAGGACGCGTGCACGCCCCTGGTGGACATGGTCCGACTTGCGAAAGAGGCCTCCACCTCCACGAAGGCGTACTTCACGCAGAAGCCGCCGCAGCTCCCGTCCGGCGGCCTCCGCGACGCGTGGCCGTCCTTCCGGCGCAGCAGCACGGCCTCGCAAGAAGAGGCGCTCTGGGACCCCACCCTCGACAGCATCACCGCCAGCGCGATCTGGGTCGTGCGCGCCGCCATGGCGGTGCTGCGCATCGACACTGCCAACGTCAGGGGGTTCGCCGAGTCCTTCGTGGGCTCAGCACGTGCCGCACTCAAGTGTGACCTGCTGCAGGTGCAGACGTGCTCGGCGTGGAAGGTGCGCCTGCTCGATGGCCTTGTCGTCGTGCTGTGCTACGCCCTGCTCGTCTACTTTGTCATGTCGGCTCTCGGCCTCTCCCTCATTGCCGTGCTGCTGTGGCCCGTGGTCCCTCTCGCGGTGCTGTACCTGTGCTACGGCTACTCCCCAGCCTGCGTGCCCCTTGTGCCTACGTGTTTTCTGCTGGACCTCTACACTTCGCTCGAGCTGCTGCTGCCGAAGCGCCTTTTCATTCCCTACACTCTATTCCGCCAGGGCGTCTCTTCCGAGGGCATCGCACGGTGCCAGTCCCTCCTCACGATGGAGTGCCTGACGTCGTGCTCCAAGCCGCCATTCGAGTACCAGGACTGGAAGTGGGTCCTCGCATGGGGAGCCGCCGAGGTCGGTCCGAATATGTACCGCCCCCTCGAAAGCCTGCTCGTGGCCACCGGCTTTGCGGACGAGCTGCCCGTCAGGATACTCCAGAAGGAGAACGTGCTGCTGATCTCCGACGACGCCACGGTGTATGCCAATCGAATATGCGCCTTTGTCAGTCTGTACAAGCTCATACCTCTGCTTTTCGCCGCATTCATGGCGCTGGGCACCGTGTTTGCGCTCACGCGCTTGCTGCTCTCCGTGGTATTCGCTCTCGTACTCCTTGTCAATTCTGTCATCATTTCTGTCTTTACGCAGTGACACCGCAACACGACCGTCTACTGGCCTGTTTTTATATGAAAACAGACACTGTTTATGCCTGCACACAACAACACCACAACGTTTTGTTTTCGTTTTTAATAAAAATACACAAATATCTCATTCCGCCTCATGGCAGGCCACATTCGTTCGTCCGCACCGATCCCTCCGAAGCCGACTTGTCGGAATTTCATTCCCTGGCATCCCGAAGCAAATTAGTCATCGCTTTAAGATGAATCCTCGTTCTCCGATTTGTCAGCACGCCCTTCCTCGTCACTCACTTCTTCAGAGTCCCACTCGGGCAGATCTTGCTGGTATCCTTCGACATTTGAGTCAGATATAGATTTCTCACCTTCGTCCGGATCGGGCACTTCTTTCGGAATTGATTCCTGATTTGCGTCTGTTATAGCTTCCTCACATTCGCTCGCATCGTCTGAGCTGCTTTCGCACGACTTGACTGAAGCTTCGTCGCTGTTATTCGAATCGATCCCAGAGCTAGAATCCGACGATTCTCCTGCCACAAAATCACTCTGATCTGAGTCGTCTTGGCCACGTTTCTTCTTCTTCTTTCCACCCTCTGGCACTTTGACTTCTTTGACTTCTTCCTCTTCTCCTTCTTCCAGAATTTTGATGTCCAAGAATTTGTCAGGATAAGGTTCCTTGTCGGAATTGAAATAAATTACAATGTCGGCACCAGCAAGCGTATGTACGTCCACTAATTTCTTGAAAGTGTTCAATGCTGTTACTGAATTCATACCTGCTGTTGTTTTTTTTTCAAGAATCAAACGGAAAGCCGTCAAGAACCCAGTGGGGTCGTGGATCGACCAACCCGCGTACAAAGTGTGCACCTTGTGCCTGCTTCCATCATTGAATTTGCATCCATAAGCGGTTCTTTCTGCAATGAGATAATCGGATGCCTTCCACGTCACCCACGCAATGATAGACTCATCTTTCAGCATATGTGGTGTCAAAAAAGTTACCTTAATTTTCAACCCAGGCACCGTGTCGTCACTAGCCAACGTGTCCGACCCGCCTGCCCTCGGATTGAATCTCACGACGCTTTTGGAGACGCGCCTTTCGTGCGACGCCTCCCCGTGGATGGTCTTTTCCGACATGTGAAACTTCATCTCTTGGCTATCTGGCACCGCTCCCCACGTATCATCGTCCGACGTTGGTTCCTCCGAGGCCGACCTCTCCATCTGATCCTGTAGATCATCCCGCGCTTGCGTTGCTGCAGATAACAGTATTCCTTTCTCCTTTTCGCTCTTTGCTTTTGCTCCGGGAGTTCCTCCGAACAATCGACAATACGCACCTTGATCTCTTTGGTGGATTACTTGATCGACTTGGATTGCCGTCAAAGGCGCTTTCTTCACCGGCCTTTCTGTGCCATCTATGGATAGTTCTACACGTCCCTCGTCGACAATGTTCTGCGCAACCATTTGGTTAAAACTAATGCCACTGGATACTCGTTCCTTACATTTCTCAATTCTCTCACTCAAGGGTTCGTCCTCTGAAGAATCATCGCATGTGTCTTGCTTCTTGTCTAGAGCAGGCGCGGTTTTCATCAATTTTTTGATACGCAGGGGTTTGTCGTCGTCCGAGTCGTCAATTTTCATGCGCTTTCCATTCCCTCCTTCGGCGGACATTGTGTGTTGTTTTCTTTTGGCGAAGTTTGCTTGTACCTTTTATACAAGTCTATCTGCTTATGCAACGGGAATCGCATTAAAGAAACGGTATATTTGAGAAGAATGCACAGAATTTTATTCACGAGCTGCGACAATCAATATGAAATATGCCCGCAACTCTCACAAGACAAGTGTCAGTGCAACATCCTACACGAAGACACTCGTGACGCGCACGTGCCCGGACTGCCGTCGACATGGCCTGGCGGTGCTGGTGAGCAGTGTCCCAGCATGACGCTGCCGTGTGGACACACCTTCAACCCGACGGCGCTTGCGGTGCACTTCCTGCACCAGCACATGCGCTGCCCCGTGTGCCGTGCCGGCCACGACGGCGTGATGCGCCTGGAGTGCGTGCCTGCGGACGTGCGCGACGTCTTTCGCAAAAAGCTGCGGTCGATGCGAGAGTGTCACGACCCGCCAGTAGGCTTACTCTACGCTGTCAACGTTTCCGACGTCGAGCAGGACCTGCTACTGACCGTCGAAGTGTCCGAACGAGAAGACAAATTCGCGGCTATTGCACAGACGCGAATCTACAGGGCCGGGCCGAGCATCGGCACCAGCTTCAACGCATACAACACACAGCGCAGCTTCTCGCGCTTACTCGGAACGTTCCTCGGTAGACACACGGCCGGGAGTGTCGAGTTCCTGCGCGTGCGCCTCACACACCCGTTATTCGAGCTCCCGCTTTACTCAGCCCCAACCGCCCTGGCAGACCTCACCTCGGCACACACCTTTGTCATAACCCAGCACAACGAATGCATCGCGCGCCTGCACTACACGCCGCACCAGCACGAATACGGGCTGCACGTACACACGAGCACAATTGTTGAGACGTGTCTCGCCCGGATACAGCAGGCCCTCACGTACCACCTGCACTTTCCTGTGTGAAACCAGAATGGGTATATATGACAACGTATGCGAAGGATAATGTCAGGAGCTGCTTTGCCAGGCAACACACTAAACTCGGATCGTGGTCTACAGGAGATCAAGAGGGTCAATTCAGTGCTGCGACGTTTGGCCGGGGGTCACATGGGCCCATCGGAAGACGAGCTCGACGCGGTATACCGAATCGAACTGATGCAGGAATGTCGAGAGCACGCCTACAACAAGACTGTACATCACATGCGCTTGATCAGACAAGAGAGAAGCATCAGACAGAAGAGCGATCCGACAGTGCAATCCACTGTGGGGGGCCAGGAAATCATCAGTGACTACGAAATTACAATTTTCGACGGGGTGTGCACGGGATCTATAAACACATACAGGGGACTTGACGTGTACAATCTGCATCGTCGTTACGAGAACAGGGGCTTCGCCGCGTTACTAGCGCATGTGTTGGTATACTGTTGTGCATGCGCCAGACTGAAATTAGAAATTGTGGCAATACACTCGGCCACTATGCATCTCTACAGAAAGTACGCAGATTTTGCCAGCGACGTCAGCGAAATAGATGACAAAGATCGAATTACCAGCGGATTCTCCGTCGTGAGCAAAACGAAAGACGCGGGTCACAAGAAGGACGAAAAATCCGCGGGTCACAAGAAGGACGAAAAATCCGTCGAGAAGGTAATAACATGCATTGCTCTCAGCATAGACGCATCCCAGAACGGTTTGCATGCAGACAAGGTTGCTCTTCTTGAGAAATTCGCTATGGAGAAAACAAACGAGGTTTTGAATCGATTACGAGAAAACAGAAACACGCACCTGAATGCCAATGTATGTGCGCCAGACCACAACACATACATAGTTTGATGCACTACTACGCGACTTTTTCTGTGTGAGTCGACAGGGGCACGTTGTTTTTTTAGTTTTAATGATCTCCAAACTCTTTTACTGCCACTGCAAAACCATGCTCAGCACCCACTGAGCGAGGACCTCGCCGCATCCGAGCTGCACAACGAAACCCCCAAGGAACATGTCGTATGCTCTGAACGTGACCACCAGGGCTGTCTGTTTCGACAGCACAGCCCCCAGCAGGACGCGGACCACGACGACCAAGAGTGTCATCATGCACGTGAACACGATTAGGTTGTTGCCCTCGGCGTGGAGCACCCCGTTTTTCCCTTTGTATCCACATCGCGTGCGCACGTAACACACAGCAGCCGCGCAGGCAAGCACGACCGCGATGTTCGCGACGCCCAGGCACGTCTGGTACGCAACGTAGGCCGACAGCGCCCGCGTGAACACGGTCACAGCGCTGTCGATGCCAACGTGCAGGGCCAGGAGTGCGTTGCACCAGAGGCCACAGTAGTGCGCGTAGAAGAACACGTCGATGCTCGGCGACACAATGGCGCTGAAGCCTTGTCCTGCCATCATGACTAAACTTACACTCTGCACCACCGACGACGTTGTCTGAGCGAGGCCGTCCAGCACTTCACTTGATGCTTTGAGGCTGCCCAGTATTCCAGACATCGCATGCGCGACCCTGCCGTGCGCAACCGCCGTCAAAACGCCGACACTATTCAGAAACGACACTGCCAAAAATAAAGACCATGCCGGTATCATGACAATCTGGCAAAATGCATTCCACGTCGCGGCATATGCATGCATGCTTTTGCAAAGCGACAGCCCCAACAAGTACACCAAGTGAATGAAGAATACGCACGCCCTCGTCTGCGACTGCTGGCCGGTTGTGATGGCTCCCTTCTTGTTGTCGAAAAGGTCCGTGTGGTGCCAGCTGTTCGCGGTGTCCTTGAAAAACGCAGCAGAACCCACCGTGATTTCCTTGAACGTCGTTGAATGCGTGGTGGAGTACACGACCATCTGCCAAAACAAGCACAAGCTGAGAATGCACACCACACACAATGTTGCCGGATTCTCGTGGCACTTAGCCAGCATGAGCATGTTCTGCAGAAAGTCTTCCTCGGATACCGTGGAAAGCATGAAATTTTTGTCTGTGTGGAGTTGGAAAATGGCCGTGTACCAATGATCCCCTGTGTACAACGAGTACAGATAGGCCAACGTCCATTTACTAGCTTCCGTCGTGACATCTTCTGTTGTTGGCTTGGCTTTGCTGGCAACACCAAAAGCGGACCACAGGGTGACCATTCCAGCGAAAAAACGCATCATTTTATCGGACGCACCCTTCAGAATCTTCGAGCACACTGTCTTCAGTATCGACGTATCTGCATACTCAAGAACACACTGGTAGAAACAATCGGCATTCACATTGGCAAGCCTGTCTAGGAGATGCGCTGTGCACTGTCTGGAGTACTGTGAAATGGACAGGTCCAACAAGCGAACCGTGTCTTTCTCCAAGACATCCTGGAAATTGGCTTCCGTCGCTTTGACGGAATCTCCTTGCAATACCACGCCAAGGACTCTGTTTCTGTTGTCGGTGGTCGTGAACAGGTCGTGAAATTTCGTGAAATGCTCTGCTTTTGTTGGCAGCTCTGCATGACATCCGCCTTCACCTGGCCCCTCGTACACCAAGAGGTTCACCGGACGCCCCGTGAGCGTCTTATGCATCGCAGACGCGCTGCTGAATACTCCACCAGGATGAACTTTGCTCAGCACGAAGGACGTCGCCTCCCACATGAACATATGCCCAATCACCGTAGACAATATGCACAGCAGCAACACGAACAACAACAAGCAACCGATGGACAGTTGCTTGCCACCGTTTGCCTTAGAGGGGGTCATCCGCACTCCACTCACCTGAGCAACGCCTGATCTGCCCCTGACGGCAGGCTGGGTCAACGTCTGAATCAAATCATATCCCGTCTTGCTCGTGTATGTCGGATCTGCTTGCATGTTGGTCTGAATCTGCAAACTCCAAGCTCGGGCGACAGCATTGTCATACGACGCTCCGGTCGACATCTTA
>Ga0136586_1000224_pt1 | contig 15058 bp, 9 predicted proteins | sample AntRauMFilla1562_FD_104926 | JGI IMG/M metagenome (GOLD analysis project Ga0136586, IMG submission 104926) | Saline lake microbial communities from Rauer Islands, Antarctica - Metagenome Filla 1 #562 | ecosystem: Environmental > Aquatic > Non-marine Saline and Alkaline > Saline | place... | reverse complement strand
TGAATTCGACTCCAGTTCAATCAATTTTAATATTCGATTTTGGATCGAATACCCAGGCGAACCCGGCTACTTGAAGATGAGAAACAAAGCCATCAAAGCGATTAAGAGCGCTTTTGATGAACACGATATTACTATTCCTTTTCCAATTCGAACATTGGACTTTGGAATTAAAGGCGGGCAAAAACTCTCCCAAATGGAATTGAATATGAATGGAGTAAGCAAAGAAGAAAGTACGAATTAATGGGATTAGGGATGTGGATTGTTCCAATCCTTCTCAATGAAATAATTTTCTGCTTTGTAAAATTTAGAAAAAGAATATGAAGGGTAAAATCGAAGTAGTAATTGTGACAGGAAGCCTTGGAATGATAGACTCGGCCTTAATTCATAAGCTTGCTGAAAAATACCATGTCGTTGGATTTGACCAAGATGACTACCTCATGTGCCGGCTATGGACAACTTTTAAATTATAAACAATAAATTATTTAACACAAATCAATATGACAGAAAAATTGCTTATACCAAAATTGATTCACGAATTGCTATCCGTGGCGGAAGCGCCCTGTATCTCTATTTACATGACCACGCATCGCAGTCACCCTGAAAACATACAGGATACAATTCGATACGAAAATCTCGTCAAACAAGTGAAGGAATCTTTAATAGAAAAGTATCCAAAAACCGAAACCCTTAAATTACTGGAACGTTTCGAAACCCTTGCCAGTGATGATGAATTTTGGAACCATACAAGCGATGGTCTTGCTGTTTTGGGTTCTCCCGGACTTTTCGAAGTGATTCGTTTACACGTGCCTGTTGAAGAGGTAGTGATCGTGTCGGATAGCTTCCACATCAGACCGCTCCGCCGCATTCTACAATCAAAAGATCGCTATCAGGTACTCGCCTTGACGCTAGATAGTGTACATCTTTATGAGGGTAATCGTCAGTCACTTTCTGAAATAGAACTTCCTGACGATTTTCCAAACTCAATGGTTGAAGCGTTGGGGAAAGAGTTGACCGACAAACATTCGACCGTTGCATCGTATGGCGGATTAGGCGGTGATAGTAAGAACATGCGTCATGGGCATGGAGGAAAAAAAGAAGAAATGGATATTGATGCTGAACGATTTTTTCGTGTGGTTGCCGATTCGGTTCATGAACGCTATTCTAAGCATGATGCCTTGCCACTATTATTGGCAGCGCTGCCAGAGCACCATCATCTTTTTCATGATGTAAATAAAAATCCGCTCGTATTGGCAGAAGGAATAGAGATTAACCCGCAAGCGGTTTCAACGGATGAGCTGGCGAAATTATCTTGGAAAATCATGGAGCCCGTATATTCAGAAAAACTCGATATAATGGTAGGAGAATTTAATCAGGCAAAAGCCAATGGCTTAGGAACCGATGACATTGATGAGGTGATCGAAGCAGCGAAAGCAGGCCGAGTAGATACCCTCTACGTTGAAGCGCATCGTGTAATGGCGAGTAAGTTAAGAAACAAGGATACGGGTAGATTTAAAACCACCGACACAACACAACCGGTGCTAGACGATAAACTGGATGACGTAGGGGATTTGGTAGCTAAAATGGGTGGTGCTGTAGTGATTATACCCAAAGAGCATATGCCTACGAAAACAGGTGTCGCCTGTGTGTTTCGTTATTAAAATTGTAGAGGTCAGTAGATAATAACGTACTTTTAAATAGTTGATTTACAATGATTTAGTGTGTTATTCTTTTGCGGAAAACCGTCAACACAAAATTATTGATTACAAATCTCGGTAGTTTAATTTATGAATAGACTCAAAATCACCGAGTCAACTAAATATTACTATGAAACTAACTACTGATCTCCATAAAATTTAAACAACTAAAAAGTATTGCATATAATATGGAAAATCAGACCTGTAAAAAGGAATTTCCCGCCTTAGAAAAGGAAACAACCTACTGCACAGCGGACAGAAAAAAGAAGGGCAGCCACTAACAGCACCTAAAAAAATGGCGGGTGACGTGAGAATACAAACCGTTGTTCATAGCGCGTAAAATTGTGCTAAATATTGAAGTTAGAGCTGAAAAGCCACCATACGGTGAAGCACTTTCGGTTTTCGCCCACACACTATCCAATGCGCTAAAAACCAAAAGAGCTGTTTTTAGAAGATAAAAGCGAAGTTTATTGAAGCATATAATTTTAACCATTCTTGAAACCGATAAAAACTCCTATGAACAAAATCATAATGATAGCCGCAGCATCAGAAAACAATGCACTGGGAAAAGACAAGGCTGTACTTTGGGATCTACCCGACGATTTTAAGCGGTTTAATAAACTGACTATGGGCCATAAAATTATTATGGGACGAAAAACTTTTGAACGCATGCCCACACTTTTAACTAACCGTTTACATATTATAATTACTAGAGATAAGAATTATAAAGTTGATGTTGATGATTGTATTGTTGTGCACTCAATGAAAGATGCAATTGCGCTAGTAGCGGACGACGCTTTGGCATTTGTTATTGGCGGAGGGGAAATATACAAGCAGGGAGAGAAATTTTCGAATGGGATTGAACTTACTCGTGTACATACCAATATTGAAAATGCCGATACTTTTTTTCCAGATATTGATACTAATATCTGGAAACTTGTTTCAGAAGAACATCACTCAGCGGATGATAGCCACGCCTCTGCTTTTACGTATTTGACTTATACGAGGAGGTAATCACTTTTCGTTTAAAACCGAGCCTTTTATTTTGGTTTTATGTATCGAATCTGTTAATAAAGATAATGATTATTTACGATGGACTTTCACTACACTTCACTTTTTTTTTAAAATTACACTTGGTAGAGAAATCTGGAATATTGTAGATATGATTGTCCAGATTGGACTTATTGCAAGCCTATTTCTGAATAGAACAAAAAGCTAACGCTACTCCAAAAATTGCAAAAGAGTATGTTCTGCCAATACTTATAATTTAAACACAGGATACCAAACAGAATGGAAGCACTATGCACAACAACCTATATGATTAATTGCTAGGTTCCAGACTACTTGTGAAAATCCTTGCTCCCGATAGCTTTCGGGATCTTTTCGGTTTGTATTTGCTAAATTAGTTGCTTAACCACGCTACGGCTCATAAATAAGACCGTTTTTATATAAAACTCTGAGAATACGGTTGATATATTTTTGATGCTCATTCTCTCTTATTTAATAACTACTTATTTATGGATAAGCCATATAAAGCCCCCCATTTTAGTGTTTATCTTTCGCTTAGCCCGACCGAGCGTGTATAGCGGTAGCCACGTTAAAGCTAGGTAAGTACAGCGCAATAGGTACGTAGCTATTGCAGCACCTTTTATATTTTAATTAGGTAGTTATTGCTTCAGTAAATGTCCCGAATATTTATAAAAATCGGGACAAAAAACTTTAGATAAACTATTTGAATTAGACTGGGGAAAAGGGAAATTTTAGCTCTTTTAAAACCGATCAACTTCCTCCCACTTTAGGTTGCCAGCATATCGGTACGACACCTTACCGGTCTCATCCATTGCCATGAGGTAGATCCAGCCATTGTCGCACAAATCTTTTACTCCTTCATGCTTTTCTAGGATTCTATTCATGGCTTCTATCGGTGCCTCTATGATGACACTGAGGCGAAGCGGCTCGTGCTGATATTGCTCCCCGTCGTGTATCGACTGTATGGGCAAACCCACGCGCAGGTCGCCGGAGTATCCTTCTAGCACACCGACTCCCGCAGTTACGTTGTGAAGGGTTTTATTGCCCGATCCGAAATTCTTATTGTCAACCGTAGATCCGTAATACTGCAAGTTGATCCAGCTAGTCACGACCATAGGCGCGGTCATGATCAGTTCTAAAACTAAAAACTCTTGATCCTTCTGCCATTCATAAGAATGCAAAAATGATTTCCCATCAAAGTCGATTCCCTTTGTTCTTTCCCGAGGTGCCACTACAAAAGCTGAGCATCCTGCCAGACCCCATTCTGGCCGAACCTGCGCCCAGTCTTTGCTGCGGGCAAACATGGCCTTATCCAATTGAGAAGGTACTTCGGAAATGAGTCGCACCGAGCGCTCTGTTCTGGCTGCGTGGCTCGCCATAGCGAGTGATTTCTTGAGATCCCGCAGCTCTTCCATTTTTTCGGCAGGCACATCTCTCTGATTCAAGATGCTCACTTCATCAGTTGTTGTATCGTGAAGGCAGGCGAGGAATACGGTATTGGCGGGGATGGGAAGGTTGGCTGTGAGCAATCCTTTTCTTACTTCGGGGTTATTCAGCACCGCCGCCGCTACTCTGGCATTGGCTTCACCCGTATGTCCTCCGCAAGCGCCACAGTCATAGCCTGTAGCATGTGGATTATTCACCATGGTGGATCCATGTCCTACGATCATCACAAATTTGCCAAATTCACTATCCAGCGACATTGCCTTCAAAGCGTTTTGGCCCATTTGAATCTGCTGATCCAATGGAATGCCTACCGTCGGATCGTTGGTGTCCGTAGCTAAGCTAATGCTCTTATTTTCAGAAAAGTTATCTTTCATTCCTACTGTATTGGGGTTGGGAACGGGTCTAGTCCAGCCAAATGCATCAGAAAATAACTTAGGTAAGTAAAAGAGTCCCATCGGGCTCACAAAGCCAAAGCAAGTCACTGCTCCTGATTTAAAGGACGTCCATACCTGCTGCACCTGTCGGTGAAGGATGCGGTGGTTCAATGCCGATTGGTGTTCGTGCTGGTCGGGCATTTCTTCCCTGATTGTGCGACCAGTCTGCAGTAGGACGGGACAATTTGCCTCACCACTTTCATGACCCAAGGGCACATATTTGATGGCGAATGCGAAGAAACCGGCGAAGCCCAGCGTTTCTATTTTGGCATCCGCCAACTCGAGATTTCTACGGTATACTTCTGAGCGCACATCAATGCAAAAGATTGCTTGCGCTTTTGCCTGCTCAGCTTTGCTATGCTTAACGGTCTTTTTACTGTGAAACCGACCGATCAAATTGCGCTGCGCCGCAGCATCAAAAGCTTCCTGAAGGATGAGTTTTTTGACCAGCTGTTTGTTAAGGTCTTTTTCCACATTGACTTGCGAAAGCATGGCTGTGGCTCCTTTCCACTTGGTAGCTAGTTCAGGTTTATTCAGGCTTTCCAGCAAACAAGCTTCCCAGCAGGCCAGCACTGCCAAAAACTCAATGAGCTTTCCGTCTTTGCCACCGTATAATTCATTGTCCCAATCTAGTCGAGCAGCATAAGCTGACCAACCGCCTAGGCGGAGTAGTATTCGGTGCAGATACAATGACATGCCATCCTGCGGTATCCCTAATTTTTCTAAAGCAACCTGAGTAGCAGCAACAGGGTGATCTGGCAAAGCCTTGATCAATTTTCTAAAGCCTTTCAATCCGCTCATCTCGGGCGTATGATCAAGAGACGCTTCTGCTTTCCAAGCCTCAAAAAGCCCTGACTCTTGATCGGCTGCGGCCCAAATGGCTTGTCCATTATCAAAATAAGAAGCCGCCCATGTCGAGATTCTTCCTACGATAAACCGACCCCAATCTTTGTTGGTCACCTGAGTAGCAATGTCGGCTACCGTGGCAATAGTCGACGTTTTATCATCATGGTTTTGCACATTTCCCAAACTCTCGATAAACTCCTGAGCGTTGGTGCTTGAACTCCTTTTTTTCAATACAGCGGCAATATCATTGGCAGTAATGCGCCCTTCGTTGATCTTTTGCACGTAAAAGGAAGTGGGCAAGGTCATCTGAATACCTCCCGTAGCCGCCAACTCTTGGGCTACAGAACCAAATTTTTTATTGGAAAAGCCCAAATAAGGGTTCACCGCTACGAAGTTTTCCAAAGGCCACACGGGAGCAATCTTTTTGCAGACCTTTCTCAAGGTTGCTACGAGCTGCTCTTGGTGGGTGTTTAGATTTTCAAAGATGTCTACTTGTTTGTTGGCTATGTTGGTGCCTTTCATGTGATGCATATTATAATGAGAAGTTGGCACCGCTGCTAGAGCTTCACCACCTCACGTTGTTTTAGTTCGATGGATGGTTCACGTTTGATTTGGTCAAGATTCTCAATCACCTGAGGTTTTTGCTCATTGCCATGGGAGTATAAGGAGCGCACTATTCTATCAAATACGCTATTGACGTAGAGTCCATTTCTCAAATGGATGGCCCAGGCTCTCGAAAAAGGCGAAGCTGAAACGACAGCTGCCATAATTTGGATAAAGACCGCCGCTCCAAAGGTAAAGAGTATGCCGCCCATCAGGATTGTTTCCAGCAATCTAGGCTTTGATAAATCTGGCAATTGTAAGGACAGCAAATGGTGCATTCCAGATTCCAACGTAAAGAATGCAACCGTTACAATGAGCGAAAGCAAAGAAGCCCTTAAAATCAGTTTTGCACTCCCATTGCTATTAGTTTAGCCCCTTAAAAGATCGGAGTGTTATTTTAGATTTCATAATAAACCCATTGAGCTATGAAATACAAGAAATGGATATTACAAGAGAAAGTAGCTATTATAGCGTCAAGTGAACAAATAGGGGCTGTAGAAACCTGTAAGAATTAGAAAAGACAATGTTTAGATGGGCTATAAATAGAGCCAAAGAGTGTAATGCGCATTTAGTTCAGCTTACAACAGACAAACAAAGACCACTAGTAATTACTTTTTATACAGATTTAGGTTTTATAACCACTCACTAAGGAATGAAAATACATATTGATTAAATAACCTCTGATACCAACAGCATGTCATTCTAATTACTTGTTTTTTTATCTACTTACGATAAGTCATATGCACTCGATAATATTCACGTTTAAAGAATAGAAACTGTAATAGGATTAACAAAAAAAGAACTTATAAACACTTCTTTTCTATAAAACATACTACGATACGCAGGTCCTTGAATTAAGTTCACCCTAGAGATTTTATCAGTTTAATAAGTAAGGAAAATCTGGTTTTAACGCCTCTTATTTCATTAAAGTCATCTTTTTAGTTGTTTTGAAACTAGGTGTAGTAAGTTGATAATAATAAACACCAGAAGAAAAATTACTCATGTCTACAGCAAATTGATGGGTTCCCGATTGCAAAGAACCGCTAAATACCGTTTGAACTAAACGACCCATAGAGGAATAGACTACCAGATTAACCTGACTTTCATGATTTCCCAGAGAAAAATTAATGGTCGTTGATGGGTTAAATGGATTCGGATAATTTTGAGATAGCTCAATCGATAAACCTAATTCGGGTTCATCTTCGATAAAAACGCCCGTTTCTGGAGCAAATACAGCAACTAATGGATCTGACTCTTCATAAATGAGTTGCGTATTGGTTGTTATCTCCGAATTTAACCAATGTGAAAATTGAAATCCATTTTTTGGAATAGCTGTAATACGCACGGCTGTTTGTTTGAAATAATCCATCTCCTGCAAACTTGGATATTGATAAGCGGTTACTCCAGGTTGAGAAGGCACTACATCTAGCTCATTAACTCGCATATAACCCATAGTTGTATCAACAACGCCAAATTGAAGGGTGTATAGCGTGTCTAAAGAAAAAGCCGTTCTAAAGTGTCCATTCAGATAGGATTCTCTCTCATTGGCGAATCTTCTCATATAATTTACATTGGTATTCCACTCTTCTACACTCTTTGGCATACTCCATCTGTGATCAGAGTTTCCCCAACGATCAATATGTTCAACAATATACGGGGCAATAACAGCTTGAAGGGAATCTAACACAGAAACAACTCGGTTCTTTTCAAAACTAGCATTCATTAAATCTCTGTAGCTATTTATGAAATATACTTTATAAGATTCATTTTTAAGTAATTCATTCATCAGAAAAGTGCTCCAATGATCATCGCGAATTACATGCGCTAATAAGTTTTGTTGAACATGGTCTTGATATTTAAATTCGGTATGTCTGTCTGTCCAAGCAAAGCCAAAATCAGTATCAAACATCATCCAGCGCCATCTTCCATCTAAACCCAGTTCAGCTTCAGGGTCATATTCCGTATCATATCGCCAAAAATCTATATTGTTATGTGGCCAATCTCGATTATTAAAATAGATATTGGATAGATAGTATAATGTAAAACTCTCGACATCCATCTGTGTTTTGATGTAATTATAATGCGTTGAATCTTCAACTCCATTGGCAGAGATATAGCTCAACATGGCTTTATAATGGTCGGCGCTTCCTTCTTCCACAGATGCATTGCCAGATAAGTAGTCCATTTTACTTTTATCGATATCAAACTTGATTGCCAAATAATCATCATCGTAGCGTTCTCGAATATTTGCAATTCCCCAAAATTCGCCGTTTACAAATAAAACACTCTGTCTAAATGCCATTGTTTCAAAAGGAAGATGACGAACTAAGGTTTGCATAAAACCATCTCTTAACGCTGTTTTCATCCAGTCTTGGCCAGAATTGCGTAATTGCAATCGTTTATATTCTCGCAATGACTGATCTAAAAAGAAAGGGTAATCGAATCTTGAATTTCCATAATCACTACGAGTATAGATTCTGAGTGTCTTTTGTTGAAATGAGCGAGAACCGCCACCATGAATTCTGATGCCAATATCCATGGAGATATCAGGATCTCCGTTTTCGTTGAAAAATTCAAAATGAGCTGGTCGTTCCCAATCACGTCCACGTTGGGTATAATTCGCTGGAGTGGATAGGCCCTCAGTTCCATCGGGATTTCGTGCTTTCCAATCGTCGAATGTTTTGCCTAGTACATAAATGCCAGATTCATAACCAAATAAATGAAGAGAATCGGTAATAATTGAAATGACAGGAAGCGAATATCGATCAGCACCTTTTTGATGGATCATAAAACTTCCCGAAGCAATATCGCTCCAAGTGCTGCCTTTTTTGCTTCTTGCTCGAACTACGGTAAATAATTGAATTGGGCCCGTTGGAGAAACCCAAGGTGAATACGAATGGGAAATAGAAGAGATTAGCGAATAGCTGGGATTTCCCCCTGTTCGATCACTTATTTGAATAGGTGAGCTATATTTGAAGCTTGTAGAGTCAGGCTCATCTCCATTTAAGGTATAATAGATCTCATCGGCATCTTCTGCGCTTAGTTGTAAGCTAAAGCCTTGCGAATAATAGCCAGGTAATTGGGAGAATGTTGGTTTTTCTTGTGCTGAAGCAGCAATAGATAGGTTTAGAAGAAATGCGAGACAAAATCCTCTAAGTAATGCTTTAATCATAATTCAATCTTTTAAACAGTATAAAATAGGTATAGTAAAAACACGGAATTTACTAGAACAGTATGAACATTGTTAATCTACAACCAAAAATAACAACGGTTTGGGAATTTTTAGAAAGTTACCTCATTTTCAAATTTGACAAATTCCCGAAATAAAATAATGAGCGAAGTTTAGAACTTGGATTGGCTTTCACCTGAATAGCAAAAGCTTATTTTCATCCCTATGTTTCATAAACAAAATCTTTCCGACAAGCTATAATATCAAGACTAATAAATCCAGATTTTTTACTTGAAACTGACGCTATAGCCTATAAACCTACATAATGAAAAATCAAATCGGGCAAACCCAAGACGCTGGCTTTCAATTAGGAATTAGAAAAACCATTGCTGTTTCGACTGAAAAGGTTTGGGGCCTCTAGTTTTCCGAAGATGGTCTGTAATGTTGGTTGGGAAAATTGACAAGTGATCTTCAAATTAATACCAAATACGAAACGGAGACGGGCATAATAGGAGTTGTGCGTATTTTTAAAACAAATTCCCATATTCGACTAAATTGGAAACCTTGAAAAGACCACTATTGCCATTAACTAAGAGAAGCTATTAAATGTAGAACAACGTGCTGAAATGAAAGAATATTGGATGAAGGTAATGAAAGTGGTGGTTTTAGTAGGTAAATGGACAGGACATATGGGCGAGGGGCTTACAATTTGTTTAGAAGGCATGAAATGAGCCGAGATAGTTGGTTCAAAAGTGCAAAGGTTGGCCGGCGAAATGAACGGGTTCTCTTTTAAAAATCAAGGTTTTGGCTACCAACTTTCAACAGTTATGCTATTTCATATAAATGGTGTACCTAGAGAAAAGTATGTGCCAACGCATTTTGTAAAACAATCGACTATTGAAGAAGACCAAGCGCTATCAGTAGGTTTGGAACTAATAAATAAAAATTCGGATTAAAAACTGCGTAAATTGACGTTAACAATAGATCATGCGATGCATTGCAAATAGTAGTGATTCGTGCATTTTTTAAAGATCCTTTAATTTTTAAAATCTTGGCTTGTACTAAATCGAGAGAGATGCTTTTGCGATATTTCCGCCCATCTACTCTTATACAAGGCCGTTGTAAACCATTCAAGAAAAAATGACATTCGAAGAACTTAACTTAATTCCTTCCATACTCAAGGCTTTAAAAGAAGAAGGCTATAAAACGCCTACTTCTATTCAGGCTGAATCAATTCCTTTCATATTGAACAGAGAAGATGTTTTGGGCAGTGCGCAGACCGGAACAGGCAAAACTGCGGCTTTTGCCATTCCCATCCTTCAACACCTGACTAATGATCAACAAAATACAAACGGTAAAAGAAAGATTTCTTCACTGGTTATAACCCCAACTCGTGAGCTTGCTATACAAATTGGAGATAGCTTTACGACTTATGGCAAATACACCAACATTAAGAATACCGTAGTTTTTGGCGGCGTCTCACAAGGCGCGCAAACTAATGTTCTGAGACAGGGCGTAGATGTTTTGGTTGCCACGCCTGGTAGACTATTAGATTTGATGAATCAAGGCTTTATCTCTTTACGGGATGTTAAATACTTTGTGCTAGATGAAGCAGACCGAATGCTTGATATGGGCTTTATTAACGATATCAAAAAGATTTTAGCCAAACTTCCTAAGAAAAGACAATCATTATTCTTTTCTGCCACCATGCCTAAAAGCATCTTGGGTCTGTCACAAGAAATCTTGATTAACCCCAAAAAAGTTGCCGTTAATCCCGTTTCTTCAACGGCTGCTACCATACAGCAATACGTATATTTTACCAATCGCGAGAGCAAAGCCGACCTGCTTCTACACATTCTTGAAGATGCTGAACTAGACCAAGTATTGCTTTTTTCTAGAACCAAGCGTGGTGCAGATCGTATTGTGCGTAAACTTCAAAAAGAAAAGATTCTGTGTGCAGCAATCCATGGGGATAAGTCCCAAAATCAGCGACAAAAAGCACTCCAATCATTCAAAGATGGAACCGATAGGGTATTAGTTGCTACAGATATTGCTGCTCGTGGAATAGATATTGACAAGCTTCGCTACGTCATCAATTACGACATCCCTAATGAGCCTGAAACCTATGTTCATAGAATTGGTCGTTGTGGTCGTGCTGGTGAAAAAGGCGTTTCTATCTCAATTTGTGAACCAGAGGAAAACGTTTTTTTAAAGGATATTGAGAAACTCACCAAGCATGAGATTCAAATAATAAGCAACAATCCATTCCCACAGACTGATAGACCTATGAATACTGTGGAAAAGAAAGAAGTGGCAAAGCAAAAAGAAAAAGATAAGCAGGCCTATTTTGCAAATCGCAACAAAAAAACAAGCCCCAAAAAAGGAGGCTTACGTCAAAAGAGAAGGTAGTTAAGGCTTTTACTACAGAATAAAGCTATTATTTTTTAATAGCTTTAAAGTTATCGACAACATAACTAAAATACATACTGACTTTAATAAAAAATATATAATTTTTATTAATGAATATATTTATAATAAACGCTCCCTTTACAGAATAGATTAACCCTTGGAGAATGATATAGGCACCAAAATGAAACAAATCATTTCCGTCGACTTTTACTTTAACGATTTAGTGCATGTGCCCATTATTGATGTTAGGTCGCCTGCAGAGTTTGCTAAAGGCCACATACCTAACGGAATTAATATTGCGTTATTTACTGATGAGGAGCGCGCAGTAGTTGGAACAGCCTATAAAAAAGAGTCGAAAGAAAAGGCTATTAAACTTGGGTTCGACTTTGTAAAACCCAAATTAAATGATTTCATAAACAAATCTACTGAAATTGCACCTGACAAAGAGGTGGTAATACATTGTTGGCGTGGCGGAATGAGAAGCAATGCCTTTGCCAATCATCTTGTTGAAAATGGCTTTGAAAAGGTTTATGTAATTGAGAATGGATATAAAGCTTTTAGAAATTATGTGCTACAATTTTTTGAAAAAGCCTTTAACCTTAAAATCTTAGGTGGCTTTACCGGTTCAGGCAAAACAGAAATACTGCATTCATTAGAAGAGAAGGGTCAGCAAGTTATAGACCTAGAAGGATTGGCGAAACATAGAGGTTCTGCGTTTGGAGGTATAGATCTTCCGCCTCAGCCAACAACAGAGCAATTTGAGAATACACTATTTTCAGTACTACGATCTTTAAATCCAAAGCTACCAATATGGGTTGAAGACGAAAGCAGGTCTATTGGAAAGGTGTCCATTCCCAATGCATTCTTTTTAAAAATGAGGGAGATGCCTGTATATTTTTTAGATATTCCTTTTCAAGAAAGAACAAAACACCTAGTTGAGACCTACGCTGACCTGAGTCATGATAAACTAGCAGATGCAATTAGCCGGATTGCTAAACGTTTGGGTAATGAAAAAGCAAATTTTGCTTTGAAAGAACTTGAAAATAGAAATTATGATAAAGTAGTAGAAATTACCCTTTTTTATTACGATAAAAGCTATTTAAAAGGATTAAGAAGTCGATCAGAGTCTTCGATTCTAGAATTTGAAATTCCAAAGGTAAATCATGATGAAACAGCAGATTTTTTAATAAATTTAATAAATTAAGAAAAATGAATAATTCAATAAAATTAACCAGTTTTAGTCATGGTGCAGGATGTGGCTGTAAGATTTCGCCAAAGGTATTAACCACAATACTAGCAACTACTTTACCAAAAATTGAAGATCCTCGGCTATTAGTCGGAAATGACACCAGAGATGATGCCGCCGTCTACGATATGGGGAATGGAATAGGTATCATTAGTACAACAGATTTTTTCATGCCCATAGTAGATGACCCTTTCACTTTTGGGAGAATTGCAGCAACTAACGCCATAAGCGATGTTTATGCAATGGGAGGGAAGCCATTAATGGCAATTGCTATCCTAGGTTGGCCCATTGATAAATTAGCTCCAGAAGTTGCCGCTCAAGTAATGGAAGGTGGCAGAAAAGCTTGTTCTGACGCGGGAATACTACTTGCCGGCGGCCACAGCATTGATAATCCAGAACCTATTTTTGGACTAGCGGTTACAGGCTCGGTTGCCATCTCTAAGCTAAAACGCAATGATAAAGCAAAAGCAGGAAGCATCCTATATCTGACTAAGCCTCTAGGTGTTGGCGTTTTAGCAACGGCGCAAAAAAAAGGGGTTTTAGAGGAAGAGCATAAAGATATTGCTGCTAATTCGATGGTCGTTTTAAATGATGTGGGAATAGAACTCTCCGAGATTGAAGGAGTAACAGCTTTAACCGATGTAACTGGGTTTGGACTAATGGGTCATTTACTTGAAATGTGTGAAGGAAGCGATGTTTCTGCTATTATCAATTACAGCAAAGTGCCTATTTTCAATGAAATTCATGATTATCTCGATAAAAAATGTATTCCTGGTGGAACAATGAGAAACTGGGATAGCTACGGCCATAAACTGACTATTGAAGATCAAAAGCAACGATTCATCTTATGCGACCCACAAACCAGTGGTGGATTGTTAATTGCTGTGAATAAAGAAGATTCTCAAAAAGTTGAATCATTATTGAGAAGTAAAAACCTTTATGCTGAACCAATTGGTGTGCTAATAGAAAAGTCTGATGCGCTAGTATATATTAATGAGTGATTAAATATGAAGGATTATGGGATAGGTTTTTTACGAATAACTTCTTGACTCGCATCATTAAATTATCTTGTTTTCTCATTTTGAGAATGCTTTCGCTTTAGTGCAAAAGCATGATCTTATAAAAATAAATTATGCTGCTATAACCTGCCTACATTCTTTAAATTACATTACTCCACAGCCTAAATAGCCGCAATATTCTGATTTTTCACTAGTACAAGCTTTCCTATTTATCTAAAAATGCAGATTAATAACTATATATATACCTTTAATTATGACAAAACAGAAGCTGAATTATGTAAGCTCGAAGCTAGACATATTTTTAATAAAAAAATATCGAACAAACTGCTCTTTTCAGGTATAAAAGTAGAAGCTTCCATTAGTGCATTCATTAAAAAAAGAGTTGATATTATTTCATCATCAGGTAATTATACTACACTATTAGATGAAATCAAGAAAGAAGGTATAGACATTGAAGGTTTCAAAGTTGAATATTTAGTTCTTGACGGTGACTTAACTGAGCATACTGATAGGCAGAAAAAACTTCGAGATATTGGCTACTGTTTTAGTGGATATCCTGATTACCATAATCCAACAATAACCTATGCTTTATGTTTCTATGAGGATGTTTGGTACTTCGGTGTTTTAATAGAAAAAAGTACCGATTGGCATAAACACAAACATAAACCACGCTCTTATAGTAGCTCAATAAGCACAAATATTGCTAAATCTCTTGTGAATATTGCGGCGCAAGCAAATAAAGAGATAAAACTACTAGATGCTTGTTGCGGTGTTGGTACAATAATGTTAGAAGCCTGTTTTTCGGGATATAATATTGAGGGTTGCGATATAAACTGGAAGATATGTAACGATGCCCGAAATAACCTTTCCCATTTCAACTATACCGAAAATGTGTACAACACTGATATAAAAGATCTTAGCAGAAGCTATGACGCTGCCATTATTGACTTGCCATACAACCTAACGAGCCATGCAACTGATGATGATATTATACACATTATTGCCTCAACGGCTAAATTAACGAATCGACTTGTTATCGTTTCAACCTCAGATATTACAAGCCTAATTGGCAACACAGGATTCAAAGTAACAGATTATTGCAGCGTCAGTAAACGAGGAAAGACCACTTTTTCTAGGAGAATCTGGGTTTGTGAAAAGGAAAT
>Ga0136586_1000212_pt1 | contig 15318 bp, 10 predicted proteins | sample AntRauMFilla1562_FD_104926 | JGI IMG/M metagenome (GOLD analysis project Ga0136586, IMG submission 104926) | Saline lake microbial communities from Rauer Islands, Antarctica - Metagenome Filla 1 #562 | ecosystem: Environmental > Aquatic > Non-marine Saline and Alkaline > Saline | place... | reverse complement strand
CCAAGCGGGTAAATATCCATACCAAAAAAGGTATTGTACAAGGGGTTTTTGGATGGCCAGCCATTCACACCAGAGATAAATCAAGCGAGCAATCACCAAAACCTGATAACATTTGTATAGATGTAGGATGTGATACTAAAGAAGAGGTTGAAAAACTTGGAGTCCACGTTGGTTGTGTTATTACCTACCCAGACGAATTTTTTATTCTGAATGGAGATAAGTTTGTGTGTAGAGGTTTGGATAATAGAATGGGTGGTTTTATGATTGCTGAAGTGGCTAGAATGCTAAAGGAAAACAAAATAGAGCTACCATTTGGACTGTACATCACCAACTCTGTTCAAGAAGAAATTGGCTTGCGAGGAGCTGAAATGATTGCCCAAACCATTAAGCCTAACATAGCTATTGTTACTGACGTTTGTCACGACACGACTACGCCAATGATAGAAAAGAAAAAAGAAGGTCTTACTAAGATTGGAGCCGGTCCTGTTATAAGTTATGCCCCTGCAGTACAAAACAAACTGAGAGAACTTCTCATCGATACTGCAGAGAAACATAATATTCCCTTCCAACGTTTAGCTGCAAGCCGAATGACAGGTACAGATACCGATGCATTTGCTTATAGCAATGGCGGTGTAGCTTCTGCGCTCATCTCTTTACCATTAAGATATATGCATACCACCGTAGAGATGGTACATGCATCTGATGTTGAGAACGTCATCAAATTAATTTATAACTCTTTACTTGAAATTAAAAGTGGGGAAGATTTCAGCTATTTCAAATAGTACTGGAATAATCATCAAATTAAAAAGGCAGCTATATAGCTGCCTTTTTAATTTGATGATTTCCTGAAACCTATTTTTCAAAATCTTTTTCTTTTGTGTACTTATCATCCCAGTTTTTCACTTTTGGATCGCCTAATTTGTTTTGTGATTTTGCCACTAACATAGATACGGCTGCGTCACCAGTTACATTTACCGAAGTCCTTAACATATCTAATGGTCTGTCTACAGCGAAAATAAGAGCAAGACCAGCTTCAGGTATTCCAGCCTGACCAAGAACTATAACAAGCATAACCATCCCTGCTCCTGGTACTGCTGCAGAACCTATTGATGCTAAAGTTGCAGTAGCAATGATCCCAAGCTGAGCGACAAAACTCAGTTCCATACCAAAGGCTTGAGCGATGAACACTGCTGCTACTGCCTGATATAAGCTAGTTCCATCCATGTTAATAGTTGCACCTATTGGTAATACAAAACTGGAAACCTGAGGATGTACCCCAAGATGCTCCTCCACTCTTTCCATTGTTACAGGTAAAGTTGCAGCACTAGAACTTGTAGAAAAGGCCAAGAGTTGAGCTGGTGAGATACCATTGAGAAAGAAACGCGGTGATTTTTTGGTGAAGATGCCTACAATTAACGCATAAACTCCAATCATAATAATTAGCCCACCCACGACACACAAGCCATAATATGCCAAAGCAATAAAGAGATCTGCGCTTGGTGCTTCAACGACCAATGCTGCTAATAATGCAAAAACACCGTAGGGTGCTGCTAGCATGATAAGATCTATCATTTTCAAAATAACCTCATTTAAGGAGTCAAAAAAATCTTTGATGGGCCTAGATTTTTTTTCTGGGATCAAAATCATCCCAATACCAAAAAAGATAGCAAAGAAAATAACTTGTAGCATGTTTGCATTACTAGATGCTGCACCAAATATGTTATCTGGCACCAAGTCTTCTAGGGCTTGCAAAGGTCCAGAATCCTTTTGAGTTTGGGCATTTTGCCTAGTTAATTCTGCATCACCCCCATAACTTTGCACTAGTTCTTCTCTGGTTTCACTTTCTATGCTTTTACCAGGCTCGAATATATTAACAATAGCTAGACCAATGCTCACCGCAATAACTGTAGTCGCCAAATACGTGAGAATAGTTCTTAGGCCCATTTGTGAAAGGCTTGAAATATCCTTTAAATCTGACACTCCTTTTATAAGAGAAGCTAAAATCAATGGAACTGCAATAAGTTTTAATGCATTGATGAACATACTACCAAATGGCTTAATCCAATCGGTGATAAAATCGCTTCCCCAGCTAAAAAAAGATAAAATATATGCGAAAGCAATTCCCAATCCCATACCAATAAGAATTTGCCAGTGTAATTCTAATTTTTTCATTGAAATCAATTAAAAGATTTATTCTGTAAAAAGGCGTCTGCCAAAACTAAAGCAGACATAGCTTCAACAACAGGAATTGCTCTAGGAACTACGCATGGATCATGACGACCTTTGCCTTGCATTTCTACTTCTTGAGCGTTTTTGTCTATCGTTTTTTGCTTTTGCATAAGCGTAGCCACAGGTTTAAAAGCTACTCTAAAATTGATATTCATCCCGTTGGAAATACCACCCTGTATGCCACCACTATGATTGGTTTTTGTTGTTCCATCTACATTGAACAAATCATTATGTTCACTCCCTTTCATCGAAACGCCTTCAAAACCAGAACCATAGTCAAATCCTTTTACAGCATTAATAGTCATCATAGCTTTGCCTAAATTAGCGTGAAGTTTTTCAAAGATAGGGTCGCCTAGGTTTTTAGGGACATTGGAGATGACACATTTCACAATACCGCCAATAGTATCTCCCTCTTTTCTTATTTTTCTAATATAATCTTCCATTTCAGCAGCCCTCTTTGCATTGGGACATCTAACAGGGTTCTTTTCAATAACATCAAAATCAACACTATCTTCACTCCTCAATTCTAAACCTCCTACAGCGTGAGTATAAGCTGTGAAATGGACATCATTCAGGATTTGTTTAGCAATAGCTCCAGCGACAACCCAAGAAGCAGTTTCCCTCGCGCTAGATCTTCCTCCGCCTCTATAATCTCTTTGACCGTATTTTTGATCATAGGTATAATCGGAGTGATTAGGTCTATATACATCTTTTATATGACCGTAATCTTTTGATTTGTTATCTGTATTATGAATTTCGAATCCAATTGGTGATCCCGTAGTTATCCCTTCAAAAATTCCTGACTTAAAGTGAACGATATCAGACTCTTTACGCTGAGTGACTATTGAAGATTGACCAGGTTTTCTTCTATCTAAATCTTTCTGAATTTTCTCTAAATCCAATTGTATTCCTGGAGGAACTCCATCTAGAATTCCACCAATGGAGACTCCGTGAGACTCACCGAAGGTTGTAAGTTTAAGAAAATTTCCGAAGCTATTTGATGCCATGTTTCGTTTTTAACAAATGTAACCGTTTTCACTTGTAATCAAAAAACAATCTAAGTAGATTACCGTTAAAATCACTATTTCCTATATCTGAATTCTGGAGATTGGGTAGGAAAATTCAACTGCCCTAAAGTTTCATAAGCGCTTCTATTGTTTTCAATGGCAAAGAAGTTAAGTCCTAAATAAAATATCTAAATTGCATTAGATATTTATACCATGAAAAAAGTAAGCGTTTACCTAGGAATCATTTTCCTTTTGTTTTGTTACTCTTGTGCTAGTGAGGATGAAGATATCCTCTTACCAGACTCAAATTATTTTCCCCTGGCTTTAGATAATTCTTGGACTTATGAGAACACCTCTAGAGAAAATTCGAGCACTATCACAGGTAACGAAACCTTAAGTATTTCTGAAGTTAATACTCAAAATCCACAAGGCTTTAGTTTTACCCAAACGGTCACAAACTTTTCTGGGGTTTTTACCACTATTCTTAGTTCAGGAGAAGTTTATAAACAGAATGGTGAGCAAACCATCATTTTTGATGGAGAATATTCAGTGTTTCTCAATGATGACCTTCCAAGCTTTACAATACCTTTATCGGACGTTACTCTTTACGATGCAGCCTTAACACAAGGAGACGTACTTTACACTTCTTTAGGCGAGGTTGAAGAAGAAATCAATGGTTTTCCAGTAAGCCTTGAGTATGAAATCACTCTGGCTCATGCTGGTTTTATGGAAAATATGACTGTAAACGGTCAAACCTATTCGGACGTGTACAGCTCAAAAATTAGCCTTAATTTGTCGGCAAGTGTTTTTATTGTTTTTTCAGATTTTACGATTCTCCAAGAGCAGAATGTTTCCACGATAACTAATTACTACGCAAAAGATATTGGTTTGATTAAAAGTGATGTTAGCACAGACATTACTTTTGAAGACATCCCAGAACAGTTGAATTTTGAAATTCCAGATGTGTCTATACAGTCCAATCAAAATCTAATAAACTCTTCGATTGATTTAAACTTCTAAAACAAATTTATTTAAAATAGTCACTGGATGTAAAGCCTCTTTTTGGGTTCCATCTTTTATTTGATGTCTACAACTAGTTCCATTTGCACAAATGATAGCATCTTTTGATTTTCTAACTGCTGGAAACAAAACAAGTTCTCCTATAGATTGGCTCACTTGATAATGCTCCTTTTCGTAACCAAAACTTCCTGCCATTCCACAACACCCTGAAGGTATTAAAGTAACTTTAAAATTTTCAGGTAGGTTTAGAAGATTGAACGTATTAATTTGGCTAGATAAAGCTTTTTGATAACAATGGTTATGAATTTTTATATCTTGTTTTTCACTAGAAAATTGCTTAGAAGTCAAATTCCCTTTTTGAATTTCAGCATTCAAAAATTCTTCAATCAGAAAGACGTTTTTAGACAGCTCATTTGCTGAAGATTGATCTGAAGCCAACTTTAAATACTCGTCTCGAAAACTTAAGATTGTCGAAGGTTCAATACCTAACAACGGGATGTCTTTAGAAATTATATCTTTAAAAATTTCAACATTAGCATCCACGAATTTTTGAGCTTCATCCAATAGACCTTTTGAAAAATAACTTCGTCCACTTTCAGGGTGATCAATAATTTTGACTTCATAGCCCAATTTCACTAAAAGCTGGACGGCATCTTCACCAATAGAGACATCTAGATAATTTGTAAATTCATCGATAAATAAATAAATGGATTGTTTTGGTTCACCTTTAGGAGAAAGTGAGATTTTTCCACTTTTTATTTTTCGCCTTAACGATGTAGAATATAATGTAGGTAGACTTCTTTCTTTTGCAACTCCAGCAATTTCTTTAATGACAGGACCTATCAATTTATTAGTGTTTAACCAATTATAAAGCGGGGCTATTTTTGAGGCTAAAATATTGATGGTGTTATTTTTTGCAAAGGCTATGGTACGAAGTTTTACACCATTGGCCTTTTGATATTGATACTGAAATTCAGTTTTGAAAGCACCAACATCCACATTACTCGGACATTCGTTTTTACAAGCTTTGCAATTAATACATAGATCAAAAATTTCTTTAAGATTTTCATTGTCAAAAGGATTTTTACTTTCGTGACCATTTGTCAAAACTTCACGAAGCATATTGGCTCTTGCTCTAGTGGTATCTTTCTCATTACGAGTAGCCTGGTAACTTGGGCACATTCCTCCTTCAAACTCATGAGATTTTCTACAATCTCCACTCCCATTGCACTGTTCTGCTGCTCTAAGGATTCCCATACTTTTAGAGAAATCCATTTTTGTAGAAATCTCAGGCTCTACTCTATCCACTTCATACCGTAAATCTGAATCAATAGGTTTTGGGTTCACTATTTTTCCTGGATTAAACAAATTTTGAGGATCAAATAGATGTTTAATCTCATTGAAAACGGCATAACATTCTTCTCCGACAACTTGTCTCGTAAAAGGCGCCCTTACTCTACCATCACCATGTTCACCACTTAAGGCTCCTTTATAAGACTTGACAAGGTTGGCCACATCTTCAGAAATATTTTTAAATTCTTTTACTCCTTTGGATGTTTTTAGATTTAAAATAGGCCTTAAATGAAGCTCACCAGCACCAGCATGGGCATAATAAACAGCTTTCTGATTGTATGATTTCATTATTTTTGTAAAATCTGCTATGTAATGTGGTAAGTCTGGAATAGCCACAGACGTATCTTCAATACAAGCTATAGCTTTACCATCTCCTATAAGATTACCTAGAAGACCAAGACCCGCTTTTCTTAACTCTGTAGCTAAATCTATTTCACCATTTTTTAAGACTGGTGAAGCATAAGCTTTAGTTTTCAATTTTATATCATCGAGTAAATTTTGAACTTGAAGTTTCAAGTCATCAAGAGAATTGGATTTTAACTCTAACATTAAAATCGCCTCGGGATCTTGTTCAATAAAAAAACGATGATCCTTGTATTTCATACTTTCCTTGGTACAGTCCAAGATCGTTTTGTCCATCATCTCACAAGTAAACAAATGATGAGATAGTGTAAGCTCTACCGACTCCAAGCACTCTGAAATACTGCTAAAATGAGCAGCAATCATCGCTGAATGTTTAGGTGCCGTATCATCCAATTTAAGCTCCAATTCTGTAGCTATAAACAACGTACCCTCGCTTCCACATAAAAGTTTATTAAGATTAAACTCATCAATAGACTCTTGTTTAAAAAAGGATAAATTGTATAACTCGTCTATGGCGTAACCTGTATTTCTTCTGTGTATGGAAGATTTTGGAAATCCATTTTCAATAAGATGTTCAATATCTGGCCTTTGAAACAACTCATTGAAATACTTATAAATTGAACCCTCCAGAGAATCTAATTTTAACTTGTTTTGAAATTCATTTTTATTAAGAGTTTTAACTTCGATATAACTACCATCGGATAAAAACCCCTTAGTAGATATAATTTTATCTCTGGTCACGCCGTATCTTATTGAAGTCGTCCCAGAAGAGTTATTACCAAACATACCGCCAACATTACAACGGTTACTAGTTGACGTATTTGGGCCGAAGAATAAGTCATGACTAGATAGGAATTTATTCAAACTATCTCTTACGATCCCTGGTTGTAGCCTTACACTTTTAGTGATCTTATCAAAATTAATTTGAGACGTAAAATACTTACTTAAATCCACTACCATTCCATCAGTAACGCATTGCCCAGCTAAAGAAGTTCCTGCGGCTCTTGGAGTTAATGATATATTGTAAAGAACTGAAAACTTTATAATTTTTTTTAAATCATTTTCGTTTTTAGGATAACAGACAGCAAGTGGTAGTTCCCTATACACAGACGCATCAGTTGCATAAATAATTTGATGAAGGTCATCTTGATAAAGTTCTCCTTCAATTGATTTTGATAAGTCTTGTAAGTAGGAGGCTTGCATAATGAATTGAAAATTTCAGATATTTATTTTGCTAAAATACTATGAATACTATAAAGTTCTACGTAAACAAAAGATAAGATTTGGATTCGTAAGACTATTTATTAAGTCCAAATTTTTAAACAGATAATACCACATGCACAGATCTTAAAGTTAAATATTGAATATTTGAATTAAAATTTTGAAAAAAATAAGCATTGCGTATTTTATTTATTAAATTTAGGGATGGAGATTATTTAAGGAATAACTCTATTTACAAAGCTTACACTCTTTGTAATAAAACTGAATAATAGATTATTAAAATTAAAAAATTATGGACATCAATTTTAATTACGTACACGTTACGGCAAGTGAACGGCTAGAAGAGTTAGTAACTAAAAAACTCGAAAAACTTCAGGATAGGTATGACTGGATTGTGAGAGCTGAAGTTTTTTTCAAAACAGAAAACACATCAAGCCCTGAAACGGGTATGATTTGCGAAATCAAATTAAGTGCACCAGGACAAAATTTATTTACATCCTCTAATGAGAAAGGGTTTGAAGTTGCCATCACCAAATCGATTGAAGATGTAAAAAGGCAACTTCAGAAAAAGAAAGAAAAAATGTCTTCACATTAATTCTATTTGATAAATCACTAAACAAATAAGCCGAGTGTTATAACACTCGGCTTATTTGTTTAAAAAATTAATGAAATATTATTCTTGTAAAGAATTGATTTTTTTCTGAAGCTTGTCTGCCTTATCAGACATTTCAAGCTGGTAATAAATATTCAATTTTGTTTTTAGTGCATCCATGTTTTTTGGATTCAATTCAGATGCTTTTTCTAAATAAGGTAAAGCATCTTTATAAAATTGTTTTTTCGCTTTATCTAATTCTTGGTATTTTTTATTGTCAGCTCTAGAATTTCCTAAACCATTCATTTCTTCAACAATATCTCTTTCTTTGCTCAATGTAAGAGAAGCTAAATTGATGTAGGCATTTACCATTTCAGAATCTAATTCAATAGCTTGTAAATAATATTCCTTGGCAGATTTTTTATCTCCTAGTTGTTCTGATGCTACACCAAGATTATAATAAAGTGAAGGGTTTTCAGGATCCATTTTTACAACCTGTTTCATCACTTCGTCATACTTGTCAATTTTACCAATTTTATAATATAGATCAGCTTCAGCTTGTAAAAGGCTTATGTCCTCTGGATTTTCTTCTTTAGCCTTCTTAATTGCCTCAAAGGCTTTGTCTGGTTGGTCTTCTTGAATATAAATAAGAGTGATGTTTTTAGCAATTTCACCAGTTAAAGGAGGTGTCTTCTTTTTGCTAGGATTTTCAAATTCACCAGTTTTAATGGCAATATCTCTCATGTTTTTAGATTCAAAAATTTCTTCTTCACCTGATTCTTTATTTATAGCAACAAAATTGTCGGTTGCACCATCAAACCCCATATCTAGGAGTTTTTGGTAGTGGTTTAAAGCTTTGTCATAAATTTTACCATTTACAGCAGCAGACGCTGCATAGTATAGCATCACTGTATCGTTTCTATCCAATTCATAAGTTTTGTAAAGCAGCTTTTCAGCTATATCAAAATCACCATTGTTTTGACCATCAATAGCTGTTTGTACCATCGTTTGTCTCAATTTATTTTGATACGCTAAAGCTTCTTCGTTTTCACTCTCCATAGATAAGACTGCATTTACTGACTTTAAAGCGGTATCTAAGTCTGAAATCATGTCATCACCAGACATTGTTGAGGCTAAGTTACCATGAGTTTTAGCTTTTGCTAAATGATAACGTACGACCCATTTGTCTTTCTCATCAACTAACAAAGGTTTTGCTATGTCTAACTGAATAAGAGCTTCTTTAAAATTATTGTCTTCTACTGCGCTTTCAGCATCTCTTATTTCACCTCTTTGTGAAAAGCTCAAGCTTGTTGCACCTATTAAGGCTATTGCTAAAATTGACTTTTTCATTGTATTTATCTATTTAATGTTTAGTATTAATATTATTCTTCAGTAGTTTCCCCATTTGTAACATCCAAATCATCATTGATTTCCGTTTCATCTTCATCTTCATTTATAATTTTTGCGACTGCCGCTATTTCATCATCTCCTTTCAAAGAAATGAGTCTAACGCCTTGAGTAGATCTACCCATTGTTCTTATATCTGAAACCGACATACGTATGGCAACTCCAGATTTCTTGATGATCATTAAATCATCCTCGTCATGTACAGTCTTCATAGCTACTAACTGTCCTGTTTTTTCAGAGATAGAAATTGTTTTCACACCTTTACCTCCTCTGTTAGTAATTCTGTAAACCGGCTCTCCATCTACATCGTCAATAAAGGTTCGCTTACCATATCCTTTTTCAGAAACAACTAAAACAGTTTCATCTTGTGGATTTTTGACACAAATCATACCAATAACTTCGTCTTTGTCTGAAGCTAAGGTTACACCTTTAACTCCAGCAGCTCCTCTACCCATTGGTCTAATGTGTTTTTCTTCAAATCGAAGAGCTTTACCACTTCTTAAGCCTAACATAACCTGATTTTCACCGTCTGTTAGTACCGCAGATAATAATTCATCTCCATCTCTAATGGATATAGCATTTATTCCATTAATTCTAGGTCTTGAATATTGCTCCAAGATAGTTTTCTTAACTTGACCTTTCTTAGTTACCATTAATACATAATGGTTATTGATATAGTCTTCATTTGAAAGATTCTCAACCAAAATGAAGGCATTTATTCTATCATCTGGATCGAGATTCATAAGGTTTTGAATAGCTCTACCTTTACTGGTCTTACTTCCTTCAGGAATCTCAAAAACTCGCATCCAAAAACATTTTCCTTTTTGAGTGAAGAAAAGAATATACTGGTGATTTGTTCCAGAAAATATGTATTCCAAGAAATCTTCATCACGAGTTGTAGATGCTTTTTGACCTACTCCACCTCTATTTTGTATTTTGTATTCCTTTAATGGTGTTCTTTTAATATACCCAGCATGCGATATGGTAAGAACAACACTTTCGTTAGGAATCATGTCTTCCATACTAAAATCTCCACCGACCATGTTGATTTCGGATCGGCGATCATCACCATACTTTTCTTTTATTTCAAGAAGCTCAGTTTGGATGATTTCCATTCTACGAGACTCACTGGCTAAGATATCTTTTAAATCTTCAACTGTTATCATCAATTCGTCATATTCAGATCTCAACTTATCTTGCTCAAGGCCAGTAAGTTGTCTCAATCGCATTTCAACAATGGCTTTTACTTGTATTTCACTGAGTTGGAAACGCTCTATCAACTTTTCTCTAGCTTCTTCTGCATTTTGAGAACCCCGAATCAGAGAAATAACTTCATCAATATTGTCTGAAGCTATAATTAAACCCTCCAAAATATGGGCCCGCTCTTCTGCTTTTCTGAGCAAATATTTGGTTCTTCTTATGACTACTTCATGTCTATGCTCAACAAAATTATAGATGATGTCTTTTAAATTAAGCATTTGTGGCCTTCCTTTTACTAGTGCTATATTATTGACACTAAAAGTAGATTGTAATGCTGTGTGTTTAAAAAGTGTATTTAAAACAACGTTAGGAAGTGAATCTTTTTTCAAGATATACACGATGCGCATACCATTTCTGTCCGACTCGTCTCTAATTAAAGATATTCCCTCTATTTTTTTATCGTTAACCAAATCAGCAGTTTTTTTAATCATGTCTGCTTTATTGACTTGGTAAGGAATTTCAGTTACTATTATACATTCTTTTCCATTAACTTCTTCTACTGATGACTTAGCTCGCATGACAACTCTTCCTCTACCTGTCATAAAGGCATCTCTGACACCCTCATAGCCATATATAATTCCACCAGTAGGAAAATCAGGAGCTTTAATATGAGTCATGAGCTCCTCAATCTCAATATCTCTATTATCTATGTAAGCATTAACACCGTTAATTACTTCAGATAAATTATGTGGCGCCATGTTAGTGGCCATACCAACAGCAATACCACTTGCTCCGTTTACTAGGAGATTAGGTACTCTGGTTGGCAGAACTGTTGGTTCTTCTATGGTATCATCGAAATTGAACACAAAATCAACGGTTTCTTTTTCGATATCAGCCAACATCTCTTCGCTGATTTTCTTCATTCTAGCTTCTGTATAACGCATAGCAGCTGGGCTATCACCATCTACAGAACCAAAGTTACCTTGACCATCTACAAGTTGATAACGCATACTCCATTCTTGCGCCATCCTTACCATGGCATCGTAAACTGAGGTATCACCGTGAGGGTGATACTTACCTAAAACTTCACCAACGATTCTCGCAGATTTTTTGTGAGATTTATTAGAAAATATACCTAGCTCTTGCATGCCAAATAAAACTCTTCTATGTACGGGTTTCAAGCCATCTCTCACATCTGGAAGTGCTCTAGAAACAATAACAGACATCGAATAATCGATGTAAGCTGTTTTCATTTCATCCTCAATATTTATGGGTATTAGCTGCTCACCGTTTGCCATTTAAAACTGTTTTAATTAATGATAATACTCTATTTTCACAAAACTTAGTTTTGCTTGGTAATGAGCAAATATACAAAACCTATTATATCCTTAAAGACTATAAAAGTTGAATTACATCTTTTTTTTAAAAGGATATTTAATAAGATTTTCACTTTTGAGATGGCATATATCGAGAATAAGGTATTATTTTTGAGTAAACGTCTAATAAACACAAAGACTATGGATGATAATTTCTCACCAAAAGTGAAAGAAGTAATAGCTTACAGTAAAGAAGAAGCTTTACGCTTGGGACACGATTTTATAGGAACCGAACATTTAATGCTTGGTTTACTTCGTGACGGTAGCGGAAAGGCTATAAATATATTGGATGCTATGAATGTTGATTTGGAACTGCTGAGAAGAAAAGTTGAAATTTTAAATCCTTCAGATCATACCCATACGGATATATCTCAGGAAAAAAAGAATTTACATTTAACTAGGCAAGCAGAAAGAGCTCTTAAAACTACATTTCTTGAGGCTAAACTTTTTCAAAGTTCTTCTATAAATACTGCGCATTTATTATTGTGCATTCTTAGAAATGAAAATGACCCAACAACTAAGCTTTTAAATAAATTAAAAGTTGATTATGATAACGTTAAAGAAGAATTTAAAGCTATGATTACTCAAGATGGTGATTATTTAGACACACCTTCAGATGCATTCCAAGATGATGCTTCCGCTGCTGAAGACTCAGGAAGAGAATCTTTGGGTGGAAATGGCAATAACAAAGGTAAATCTACTAAAAAATCTAAAACACCAGTATTAGATAATTTTGGTCGTGACCTAACAGAAATGGCCCAAGAGGGAAAATTAGACCCTGTTGTAGGACGTGAAAAGGAAATAGAGAGAGTTTCTCAAATATTAAGTAGGAGAAAGAAAAACAATCCACTCCTTATAGGTGAACCTGGTGTTGGTAAAAGTGCCATTGCAGAAGGTTTAGCCCTTAGAATTATACAAAGAAAAGTCTCTAGAATTCTCTACGATAAGAGAGTAGTAACTTTAGATCTTGCTAGTTTAGTAGCAGGTACTAAATATAGAGGTCAATTCGAAGAAAGAATGAAAGCTGTAATGAATGAGTTAGAAAAGAACGAGGATATCATTCTTTTTATAGATGAAATTCATACTATAGTTGGTGCTGGAGGAGCTACAGGAAGCCTTGATGCAAGTAATATGTTCAAACCTGCTTTAGCAAGAGGGGAAATTCATTGTATAGGTGCTACTACTTTAGATGAGTACAGACAGCATATCGAAAAAGATGGTGCTTTAGAAAGAAGATTTCAGAAGATAATTGTAGAACCTACCTCTGTTGATGAAACTGTAGAAATTCTTAATAATATCAAGGATAAATATGAAGATCACCACAATGTTATTTATACAGACGAAGCTATAAAATCTTGTGTGACTCTTACCAATAGATATATGACAGATAGATTTCTACCAGATAAAGCTATAGATGCTTTAGATGAAGCAGGAAGTCGTGTTCATATTACAAATATCAATGTTCCAAAACGAATATTAGAGCTTGAAAAAGAACTAGAAGAAATTCGAGAAGAAAAAAATTCTGTGGTCAAAAAACAGAAATATGAAGAAGCTGCTAAACTAAGAGACGACGAGAAACGGATTGAAAATGAATTGCAGCAAGCTCAAGAAGACTGGGAAAAAGATTCCAAAGAAAATAAAGAAACAGTGACAGAAGATCACATCGCCGATGTGGTTTCTATGATGACTGGTATTCCGGTAAATCGTATTGCTAGAACAGAAGGTAATAAGTTAGCTGAATTACCAGAAACAATTAAAAATAAAGTTGTTGGACAGAGTGAAGCTGTAACAAAAATAGTAAAAGCTATACAGCGTAACCGAGCAGGATTGAAAGATCCCAATAGACCTATTGGTTCCTTTATATTTCTAGGACAAACAGGTGTGGGTAAAACTCAACTTGCTAAAGTCCTTGCTAAAGAATTGTTTGATAACGACGATGCACTTATTAGACTTGACATGAGTGAATACATGGAAAAATTTGCAGTTTCAAGACTTATAGGAGCACCTCCTGGATACGTAGGCTATGAAGAAGGCGGACAGCTTACAGAAAAGGTAAGAAGAAAACCCTATGCTGTTATTCTATTGGATGAAGTTGAAAAAGCACATCCTGATGTCTTTAACCTGTTACTACAAGTTCTGGATGATGGTCATTTAACAGACAGTTTAGGCCGTAAAGTAGATTTTAGAAATACCATTATTATCATGACTTCCAATGTAGGGGCTAGAAAGCTTAAAGACTTTGGAACTGGTGTTGGATTTGGAACAAAATCACAACAACAGCAAGAAGATGATAATACTAAAAAGGTAATTGAAGGAGCTCTAAAAAAAGCTTTTGCCCCAGAATTCTTAAACCGAGTTGATGATGTAGTTATCTTTAACGCTTTAGAAAAAGACGATATCAAAAAAATTATTAATATTGAATTGAAAATACTTTTTGAGCGAATTAATGATGTTGGATATCAATTTTCATTAAGCGAAGAGGCTAAAGATTATATAGCTGATAAAGGATTTGATAGACAGTATGGAGCAAGACCTTTGAACAGAGCCATCCAAAAATATATTGAAGATGCCTTAGCCGAGAAGATTATCAATTCTTCTATAACCGAAGGTGACACCTTATATATGGATTTAGATAAAGAAAAAAACGAGTTAGTTATCCAAGTACAAAAAACAGCAGATAAAGAATCCTAGATCTACATAAAAAGGGCTTCTTTTTAAAGGAAGCCCTTTTTGTTTTAATACCTATCAGATATATTATTGTTGACACTATGAAAATTACAAAGACAACTTGGATGTATGTTATAGCTGCTATCATAACTCTTTATGGAATTATCACAAGACAATTTATATTTTTATTACTTAGTTTTCCATTAGGTTTATTTTATTACACAAAAGATAACAATAAGAAAAGTTAATAGTTAAATATTGATTAAACGATTGTTTTCTTTTGCAATTATCCTGAATTAGCTTTACTTTTAACAAAAATTGTAATTAAAACGGCTTACAAAAATAGGCCTTAATAAACCACTAATGTTTTAATAAATAATGCTTTTAAAGGAGGATTTAAACCTTCTCGGTGAACGTTTTGAAGATAGAAACAGAAAGAAAACTTATCCAATTCGAAAGTTTGAATTTGATAAATACTTCATATTTGAAAGCAGGACTAATTCTTGTGATAATTCTATCCTTTACACTATAACAACAGCTGACGATAATAAAGTCATGCTAATAAATGGGTAAGGCGATACAAGTAAACGGATTTAAAAAAATGTTGAATAAATTAAAAATTAAATAAACTATGAATTACTTAAATTTAGATAAATCTAAAACTAAAGATACTGTAGGAGAATTAAACATTCTTTTATCTGATTATCAATTATACTATCAAAAGTTAAGAAATTACCATTGGAATATAGTTGGTCAAAATTTCTTTGATTTACACGAGCAGTTTGAAGATATGTACGACGATGCTAAGTTAAAGATAGATGAAATTGCTGAACGTATACTAACATTAAGATTTCAACCGGAAAGTAATTTGACTACTTACCTT
>Ga0136586_1000198_pt1 | contig 15868 bp, 9 predicted proteins | sample AntRauMFilla1562_FD_104926 | JGI IMG/M metagenome (GOLD analysis project Ga0136586, IMG submission 104926) | Saline lake microbial communities from Rauer Islands, Antarctica - Metagenome Filla 1 #562 | ecosystem: Environmental > Aquatic > Non-marine Saline and Alkaline > Saline | place... | reverse complement strand
TAAAGGTACGGTCTACACTTTTAAAAGAAGCCATGGACTATTTATACCCGTTGAAGACGGGAGAGGAAAAAAAAAAGAAGGAATGTACACGTGGTCACGATATACTTTTTTTTCGGGTCCCCTTGAAATAATGATGGACTATCCGTCGCCATTTTTTAAAATGGAGTGTACACTGGGTCCAAACAATGATTTCAACGGGAGAATGGGTCCTCTTCATTGGAGTGGCTATAGCAGTCGGACTGTCGTGGGTTGCTATCATCCCTCTACTTCTCTGGCCATGTCATCGTAGTGACTTGACACATTTTCCGATTCGAAGTCTGTTAATGATTTGTCTATTTGGCGTAGTTACAGGTACGGGCGTTGAGATATCGTTTCTATGGAAGTTAATCACGGGACACAGTTTAACGGATCAAACATGGGTGTGCCGTGTCAGCTTTTACACAATCTACCTCCCGAATTCATTGCTCATGTATCTTTCCATGCTCACGCACGTGTCGTCAGTGTATGCGCGCATTGTTCACCGCAAGACGGAAAACGTGATGCGGCGCTTTGAAATGGCACAAATCGGTGTATGGGTTAGTGTCTGGCTTATGGCTGCTGTAGTCAGTGAGATGGATGGATTGGCGCCCGTTACACCGTTATGGTGTGGACCGCGTACACTCGGCGTGCTCATGACTACACTGTATTTCCCACTTCTACTCTTGTACATTGGCAGCATCGCAGGAGGCGTGCATTTGTGTATCTATTTGATTCGCCACTCATTGATGAGTCGCGTAGTAGTTCACCGCACAACCACCGAAAACCGTATCACGTTTACACTGGCGTGTATTATTGTCCTGTTCAGTCTAGCATTTTTCTTTGCGTTTGTCTCGCGTTTGGTCGAGTGGATCAACTCAACGGACGGATTTTACTCGGTCACACGCGAAAACACAAGTGTATGGGCATTTATTATTTACCCGTTCATTATGGGTAGTGTGGCCATTTTGACAATCATCACCGACCGAGCAGCTTATCCGTGTATGACACGCCTGTGCACACCTGTCATGAGTTGGCAGAAACAATCAGCGTCGCCTGACGCTAGTTCTAGCGGCGGAACCAATACTAGCCGTGGTATTCTTCAAATCGCCTAGTACGAGCACTGTACATACAGTCTAGATCAGCCCAGTCCATAGGCCGCTAGGATCCGGTTGATAATAGTCTGCTCTACGTTAGCGATAACTTTGCCCATTGAGTGTGTGTCCGTAGCGCAAGTGAAGTGAGTGTAGATTGTTCGCGGTACCCCCGTCTGTTCAACAGACGTAAACATGGAGCTTATGTACATTCGCGCTGAGGTTATATCACCACCACCCTGATAATCGGGGAAATACTCCGCTAGACGAACACCGCGGTTGAGCTTTTCAATAAACAAGTCGGTTTTGTTGAAGAAGACAATAACGGATGCCGAACAAAGTGCGTTTGTTTTCATAATGGTCTGGAACAGTTCTCGCGCTTCGGTCAACCTATTCACTGAAGACTCTTCTTGTAGTACCAAATCAAAGTCGGCCAATGACACTACAAATAGGATAGCCAGAGTGTCATCGAAACAGTGAATCCACTTGCGCCGCTCCGACCGTTGACCTCCTACATCCACCACCTTGAATACTCGTTGGTCTACCTTCAATTCCGTTACATGAATACCGGTCGTTCTTGACCGCGCGTTTAAATAATCATCAACCGTTGCCTCGAACGCATGCGATGCTAAACGCGTAATGTGGGTCATAAGATAAAGACTGTTGTCCCCCAGACCGTGCGCACCCCCATAACGAAGAATCCAGCCCTGCGTTTTAGGGTCGGAGAGTAAAGGCACGACAATATCTGGGTGAGGCGCATCCAACATGCGCTGCACCGCGTCGTACGAGGTCAATCGGTCCAAAAGTCCGGGTTCGGCAATAGCACCATCGGTATCAGGGTCTGTAGGATACAGTGTGAGTAAGACACATAGGCGGTGGATTAGGTTGTTGATATTAGAATATATCATGTAGCGCGCATCCTCAAGCGACTGCGACATGCAGGCGTCCTTATGAACAATTCGCATTTGGCGAAGAACGGTACTTTTACCGGCTTCCGCCGCCCCAAGTAATAATAATTTAACAACGTTCGTTTGTTCCCGTTGCTCCGCGTCAAGCATTCGATCGATCTCATAAGATTGCTCATCATCAGGCGTACGCCGAAGTGTACAGGCAAATCGCGCCATAGTAGGTGATGTGGATAGTGTATCTACTCTACACTTTAAAGTGGCAACCGTCTATCACGACACCGTACGATCGCTCACTCATAACATCCTTTTATAGAAACGGCTTATAGCAACCTAGGAACAAAAATAAACTACCCTTCCAAAAAAAAAAACGAAAAACGAAACTAAACTAAAGCTCCGCCCGATCCGCCCGTATCGTGTTTTTTTTTTCCGGCCCCTTGAAGCTACTAACACTAACCACACCACGAGTGTATATATACAACGTACGTGTACTCATACACTAAACGATGTGGCTTCTTATATCACGACTTTTCAGTGGCGCTGTCATCTGGGCCGGAATGACGATCATACTTGCTACCATTGTACCCTCGAAATTTGTTTCCAGTACACTTACGCGCGGTTATGTGTTAGCCTTTCACACGTCCTGGTTTTTATTACTAGTTCCATGGGTCTGGTTGCTTGGCGCGCCATCACAAGCAGCATGTGGTGCAACCCTTGTGTTGAGCGTATGTGGTGTTATTGGTAATACTCTGCTCATAGCCGCACTTGTGAACACCATTTCACGTAAAGACACATCCACGCTTATCTATACAACCCCTTATATCAAATACAGTCTTGGGTCAGCGTTCCTATTAGGCTCCCTTGTTATCATACTGTCCGTCGCGCTTGTTGTAGGATCACCGTTCATTCCCGGAGGACCGGACACCCTGTGCGTCTTTGCTACTCCCTACCCAGCTCTCGAGATATGCAAAGGATTAGTGTTTATCTACTTTATCATGGTTCTCTTTATCAACCTAACCGTGTTTGCACTACCGTTGGATAAAGAAAATATCATCCCCCTTGCCCATGCATTCACAGTACTCCTAGGCGGACTTCTAATGGTGATTGCAATCTCTATTTCACATGCCATCCCTTCCCCAACCGGGTGGATGAGCACGGCCTGCGCTGTGCTAGTGGTTGTTGGGATACAATGGACTTTTATTTGGACGTGTATAACATGGCGTCTAGCGGTAGACGCGGTGACGTGTAAACCGTCGACGACACATAACCTAGTATAACAACACATTACATACAACTGTACATTATGAAGACGTTGAGTCCTTCTCTTTGGCTAATTTGTAGAGTTGACCCGAGGTCCACTTCACGGTGAATGACCGACACCACCACCCTCCGTAATAAGTGACACTGGATGACCAAAGCATTATCTGCACAAGCCAAATAATACCTAGAACCACAAGAGTTATTTGGCGAATTCGTCCAGACCAGTCCATACTCAAAGGCCAAACCACATGGTACGATAGCGCCCACGCACCGTAAATGATATGGCATAAAATATTTGCTAATACAATAAGGCCAATACGACGTTTGCACTGCACCGTTGCCGGGTCTTTGTCCAGCACTTTCGATCGAGCAGTCGCACTACTGGCAGTTTGAGAAAGTGCCCCACTCACTTCAGCAGCGGTTACATGGGGCAACGGTTTTCCACGGGACGACGTGCATATCATTACCACTCCTAGGACCAACAACCACCCCAGCCAAAATATATACGGCCAAATAACTTTTGTATCCGAATTCCATATCGACGTGGGATGATCAACATCATACGAGGCTCTCACCCACGGCGCAAGCTTTGTGACGGGAAAAGCAAGTTGATACTCACTCCAGCCACCGCATATGTCGTTGTCAGGATGTGACGATGTGAAAAAATAGACGAAAAAAACGATAGTCCATGTCAACAAAAAAAGATACGCTAAACCCATGTACATGATGTATCCGTAGGTATGAGCATGGACCAACGATGCCTTTTGCTGGGTAGAAGGTTCATGGTCAGTCCATTTTTTCACCGATCCAGGAACTCCTTCCAGTTTCCCCATCAGTTTATCCTTTGGTCGTTTGTAGTGAAACAAATAGTGACTTCCACTTTCATGAGCCATCATCGGGTCATCCATAGCATGAGTTACGTAAAATGGAAACCATAACTGCTGCGCCATAATCATGGTGGCATGCATATGAACACGCGTGCATAAGGCGCGTGTCGCCGCTGCCTGTTCCAACGCCGTGTTAACAATGGCGCATGCGTCGGTCACAATGTTTGTGTGAGACGGCGACCTGAAGAAAGAAATCATGGCCCGCCACTCCTCACGCGTAGGGCTTTGTAACATGTCCGACTCTGATGTCTGTCCCAATGTGGCTTTCAACGCCAAGTACCACGACTCACGGGATGAGTGACTAGCCTTGTCTGACGACTCACGGGATGAGTGACCAGCCTCGTCTGTCACAAGAGACCTGAGCAGCTTCCGGCACGTTACACTCATAGTGTCTAAAGCAGTTGCGCTGTTATCTGGTGTCAGCTTAGTCTTTTGAAGCAACAGAGAAACATTCGTCATAAGTGTTGACGCGCGTCGACGCACTACTCCCCACGTACACATCTGAACAACGGCAATAACGACCACCGTCACCGTCGTACCGTAAACAACCCCTCCGCCTGTCTCTGACAACCTCGGCAAGGGGGAAATAAACCAGAGAAAGCCGACCCATACCAGTATAGGAATGTACAGTACAGTACTGAGAATAAACGTTCCGAATCCCAAGAAACACGCTTGTCGCTTAGTGTGAGGGCGTTGAGGCGTAACTGTATGTTCAAGTGTTGTAGATGATAGCCCAACGGGTCGTTGCCACCAGAGTAGTACGGCCCATAGATAGAATAAGATCATGAACGGATAGGCAAAAGTCGTAATGTACATAACCGCATTATACGGACCCGTGCAACTAAAACGGGGGTTGATGTGGACTTCCGGTTGGTCGTAAAAGAACGTCGACAAAATGATCGTTTGTCCCATCAGTACAATGATACCTATACCCGCCGTCGCAGCCCACACGCGTGTAGTCAGGGATAACCAAATCGCTGTGTACCCAGTACTCCATCGAGACCAAACTTGACTTAAATAAAACACCGTGAAAATAGCCCAGTGGTGACGAAACGGGTCTAACGCGTCTGGTTGCTTATGAATACTATTTGATCGTCCTACAGGTTGAAGGTCAATATCTGACGAGACAGACATGTCTCTGTTTTGCTGGATATAACTCGTTCTTTCTTCTTCAGGGCGAACAAGTGTCGACGCTGAAGAACGTTCAGAGCGAACAAGTGTCGACGCTGAAGAACGTTCAGAGCGAACAAGTGTCGACGCTGAAGAACGTTCAGAGGGAACAAGTGTCGACGCTGTAGAAATCGTCGATCCGCCTTGAATACTGGCAAGGCTATCCTTGCCATGTAAAAGTGTCGCGTATAACAAGCGCCAGTAGGCCGTATCCGTAGAGTCAGACGAAGAAATACCAGCGGCTTTATCCGATTCACCTCTTTTCTTGAAGCAGCATCGACCTATCCAGCCAAGAAATGACACTAAAATGGACGGAAGACAGAGCAAAGAGTGTAAAAAAAGCACGTCGATGATAACCACTAAAGATCCACCGACTAAAAGCATCACAAGCCACTCCATACTTCAATCCGAACAGACCCCCCTAAAAAAAAAAAAGAGGGGGTATAGGGTGTTGATGGGTGTGTATATAAACGGTCTTTAATCTGATAGTGATCCAGTTGTTTACAATATAGTAATGTGTAACTCTAACGTTTCAGCACACCCCACCCTAAAAAAAAAAAAAGGGGTATGTTGTGTCTATTGGACTAACAGTGTATGTTTTTGTAGGACTAGCGGGTAGGGCGGATGTTCCTGACTATACTCTGCCGGGACAGTAAACTGGTCAACTCCAGGAATTTTTCGATGGACTAAGAGATCGCCCCAAACGACAGGAAGATGCCTATAGTCTCGCCAATAGGGGAGAAACTGGAACCCATAGGTAAATGCGTCAATGAGGTCGCACATACAAAATAGAAGGTAATACATCCTCACGGTTACAGTAAAGGACGGATGGGGTATGACGTAGTGAATACCGACAAGCGGCCACCATACCAAAGTACGAACCAGGGCAAACACGAGTGCGTTGTGGTTAATAGATGACCAGAATACAAACGCTGGTGCTACAGTTCCTGTGCGTGTCGTCCACGCTACTCCATTAAGAGGGGTAACACCCTTTAGCGGACGCGCTAACGCAAAGCACGCCGTGATATATAACCACAGGGTTGTCAGACTATTGCAAACGTGTAATGATAGTGCTAATAGAGGAAACGCACGCCAGTCGACCAGCGGCGTGAATAGTAACGTCCATAGGAACAGCGGAAATACGGTTAAGCCCAGCCATGAAGACACTGTCAAGCGTACGGAAGAGTAGGTCACAAAGATTGCATGGGGGTGTGCCGTCGCGATCGCATGAAGTAGACCGTTCCATGTTCCATGTACGCCGATTATCATAGAACCGTACATCCACAACCCCAAGGTAAAGACCGACGACGACAACGCGCTACCGATTCCCCATGCAATTAATGCAGCAGGGAGTCCAAAGTGGACGAAGAGTATAAGGCGCTCGAACAGAGTAACTAGCGACACAGGGTAAAATAGGCGAGACTGGTCCTGGGTGCGTCCTAAGGCGACCACTCGCCATATAAATAATACATTTTGTACTGTTAAAATTATAATATGACCCGCAAAGTTCGAAACCATAATCACGGGATACATCCTTTTCTTTTTTTTTTAGTAAAATCGTTTTACGATATACGTGACCCTCGTCTGTTTATTAGAAAGTAAACTTAAAAAAAAAAAGCGGACGAGTAGCTAGCGCTTATCCATATAGCACGGGTAGTGGACAAAATGCGCAAGCGTTCGGGTGGCCTTCGTCAGAAAGCGTATATAAAAAGGTCTGCACTAGACCCATCCAGCTCGTTAACTGACCAGCAAAAAAAACGGCTTCTAAAAAAAATAAAGCATGGACATTTTTCAAGTTCTGACGATGACGACGACGATGACGACGATGACGACGATGACGACTTGAATGACCGGTCAAAAGCAAGTATCCGTACCACTCGGTCGTCATCCGGGAAAAGTACATCATTGCTGGTTAGTACGCCAGTGGTGAATGATACACAGGCCGCCGACGTTTATAATGCGACGATGGAGACGATGCAATGGAACGAAGGGGTACAAGAAACGCGCCCGTTGTCAAATACGACTTTAACGAGAAACGGGACTCTCCCAGGCCCGTCACTAGCCCCTTCGACACCATCGTCAAAGTCGCAGGTTGAGGAACACTACGATAGTTCATTCATACTCAACAACGGCGTGTCTATAGATCTCAACTACGACGCAACGTTTAATGCGAACGTCGATGGCGACGACTTTGAGGAAGCAGACCCGGAGGAAGCAGACCATGAGGAAGCAGACCATGAAGAGGTTGGCGAAACATCGGGTGTCGATGAAAACCCGGGTGATGAGGAAGATCTCATGGAATCAGACACAGCGTTAAGCTGGCCACCTCCCGTATCAGTGGTATATGAAGATACGAACAACGTGGTCTTTCGTCTACTGTATACGTTTGCAACCAATGATGATACCGTGGAACGTCGATGGAACGAAGTCATCGGAATATATAAGTGGACGTTACCTACGCTTGAAAGCTGCGTTTGGAATGAACATGTTCCTTTTCCGTACACTGTGTCATCGACGATTGAAGGGACCCTTGACTTTGATCATGAAGGGAATCACTTGGATCGCGCTCAGATACGTATGTTTCCTTGGACAGCGCTGGATATGTGTGTGAAGGAAACGACGGAAGTAGTGTCGAGGCTTTCGACTGGGTCAATGCCCTCGACCCCCGTACACAGGGTACCTATTTCCATCGATGCCATCTATACAGCCTTTCAGCACTTCATGCAGGTTACTAGGAAGGAGCCTGGAAAAAGCATGAGATCTTTACCTCCCGTTGATAAGCGTACACATACGCTCTACCAAGATGTACGGGATGTGGAGAACCTGCTATATTTGGTGATGCTGGGTGACCAACCTCCTTCAAAGGTGGACACCCATACACTTATTTACGGAAAGATGCGCTTGGGTACGTACCATGTTATTGCAACACGATGGTTATACCATCAACAAGTGGAGTTAGATGAGGCTACCACCGATTCATCTGAGTGCGACCAGCTGATTGCGACTGCGAGTTATGCGTTTTATAGTATGGATGCAGCCTTAACACGCTGCCGCCTGATGCCGATACACTCCTCTGAGTCGCAGTACACTCATCGTTTGATTGTTGTGAAATCCGCGGTCAACTGGGGAGAGTTGACAAGGCTAGCATTCATGACGTATGGGTTGCCAGAGTTTACTACGTATGACTGTGACGGTCAGTGGACGCCTAAAACGGTAGTTGAGTATTTCAAAGAATATGCAAAGGTGATGACGTCGCGCCCTGGGGTCATCAATACCGCGTTTGATGATGTCGGTATTCACGGTACCATTGCCGATGCGTACCAGTACCCCGTCCTAGTGCCTACGGTCTGGTATATGTCGCCCGACTATGTGGAGGGAGACAGTATGTATGTGAATATGATCCCGATTTCAGAGTACATCACCGCCACGGATGCAAGATTACAAGAGACTCTCTATAAATCATATACTCCCAGCCACACGCATAATGCTCGCACTTACGGTTGGGTGGCGCTATGGACAAACCTACGTTTCTATATGCTCAAACGCTACTACCATCTGCTGTTGTATACTACATTACACCATGTAGGACGTCTTGCATCTGTTTTCAAGACTCTTATCGACGCGCAGACGCACTCAACACCACCCATCTTTCAACCGATCCGTCACCTTCTTCGCGAAGGGAGAGAGGTACCGCCAGAGAGTGCTTCTGTCAAGGGAATGAACTGGCCGGAAGGTTGGTGTGCCCAGTACAGCTGGTCCCTGGCGAATTTGAACATGGAGGCTCAAGAGGTTCGTAAAAACCTGTACGGCGTGGCTCCTTGTTGTTCTTATCTTCTAGGTGCTACCCTGTACCAACACGCCTTCGAGTCGTTGGTCGTTGACACGTCCAAGCCGCCGCCCAAGCGACCCAAGCATACTGTACCTGTCACCCAATGTTTGCTGTACAGTTGTGTTTGGAATGGTAGCCCAACCATTTCCTGGGCCGATATGTGGTTTGCCGACCCAACCCTTACCGCGACGCTCTTCTCGGACAATGAAGGTCGGACTATCGACACTGACGACGACACCTATAAACGCTTCATAGATGGCACGGTCGATAAAGTGGTGCCAGAGACTGTCTTGCCCTCCTATTTCAAGATGGTGGAGTCGGTAGGCCGTCTCTCCTATGCCTCCATGGCGGTACACTTGGATCTCATGATGGATGCTCAGATGGAGCTTAGGATGGAGCACTTGCCAAACCTAACCAAGGACACGAAGGACACCGTGTTTTGTTGTGTTGGAGTAGCTCAAACGAAACTGGGTGACCATTGGATTGTTCAGTGGGTGTGTGATACATCCGTGCTTTCATGCACATCTAACAAGGCTAACACGGAAAAGGGCGACCGGGTGGATGTCACCCCGCGTACGATGAGTATCCCTGCACTAGCGTTGTCTACACCCAACCTACGGAAAGCGTGTTGCAAAGCGGGCGGTGGCATGGCGTCTAATGATACCATCGAGATGACCCATCCTCATGTGTCCAGCCTTGGATTTGATATGTATTTAAAAGAATACATCCAGAAGATTTTGCGTATACATCTGCAAAGTTTCAAGGGTTCTTATCATGTATGGTCGCGTACGTCATCGGTACCCTACGTCCAATGGTTTTCGTTTTTGCAAGCGTCTCTTGACTATCAACTTTCGACGAGTTCGGATGTCCTCTCTCATGTGTCTCCGCCCGAACCACCGTATGGCAGTATGTATGTTGGGATGCTGCCGACACAGGATGGACCATCAGCACCGTCGATGACGCCGACATCACCCGTACAGGAGGTTCCCACGCAGACATTCAACAACGACCACACCCGCACTAGCAGTGCGTCTTCACAGGACGCTCTTGCGAGGATGTCAGAGACTGTACAGTACGAAAACGAAAACGAAAACGAATACGAATACGAAAACGAATACGACGACAGCGACTTCGACTTTACTACACTGGATGACTTACTCATACCGGCAACGGCAACGGTGGAGAATCCGACTCATAATTATAACGCACAAACAATCGCGGCATGGGGACGGACTATGGGAACTACAGAAGAGAGTGGCCCTAGTTCAAGTCCTAACACGACGAGTCTACTCGATGATCCGATGCTTGGTCAGTTCTTGGAAAGGTATGACGATAACATGTTAAGTAATCTTGACTCTACACTATCTACTGATAAAGTGGCCGGACTCGATGAGACTGTTGACTACTTCATAAACGAAGAGTTCATGGATGATTTTTGCAAGTATTGAAGTATGCAGTACACTGATCGTTGTATACCTATTTATAGCATCTTATATACGAACGTGTACGTAGTTATGACGATGACGTTGTTGCTGTTGTGAGATGATATCACTATAATCCACACCATAATCTAATGTAAATGTAAAGTAGTCAGCACATAACGCCGACCACTGATTATAAAAATAGGCGCGTACACGGGCCGAACGAATGCTCAAGCTTAAGGGGTCATCTCCGTAGCGATGCCGAAACGTATAGACACACCGCCCTGCGTGAATCATTTCTGCAACCCATACACAGTCCGCCAGCTCTTGGTTAACAGCTAGGGTGGGTTCTATGGGATCCTTGACACTCCGCCGTGGCATACCGCGACTAGAGACCGATGAAGGCGTCGTAAACGGCAACAGCCGTGAGATACGCTGACGCCATGGCTGCTGGATCTGAAGATCATTCAGATGGTTCTGGTAGTATATGTATGCGGAAGACCGCCGCGTATACTCTTCTGGAAGACAGTAGATAAATGTATAAATACCCGCCCGCTCTGTATACCGATTAAGTCGTTCCATGAGAAACCGAGTATGTATCTGCGAACGAAAATAACTGTAGACCATAGGTTGATGGGTGACATACGGTTCATAGGGGTCTCTGTATGCCAACCCTTCGACCATGTGTGCATCAGGAAGCCGGCCCGCTAGACTATCAAATAAGTAGACAATATGAGGACATCTGTCCTGTGTAGGGAATAACGTATTGGCAGAGGGTTGGAAGTCTAGAGACGGTGCGCTGTCCCGATGCACACGTTCCGTCGGGACATTAGAGGAAGACGCGGTGTTATTCCACTCGGAAGAGACCGCGTTATGAGAGAATGAGATACCGCTGTTTCGGTCGTCGTCGTCGTCGTCGTTGTTGTTTAACGTTCGGGACCGACGGCGGGGTTCCCGTGCGGGACGGTGAGGTGGATCACTAGGTGATGTATCAGCTACATCTGCACCAGAGTAGGATGTTTCCTTTAGCTGCTCTACAAGCGTGTCCAGTTCTTTAAATAGTAAAGTGTCATCAGGAGGAGGAGGAGGAGGGGCACGTAGATGGGTTCGAGGAGGGACAGGCGGTGGTGGACCGAGAGCCGGGTGACGGGGAAGAACTTCTGCTGAAAACGATCGTCCGTGCTGAGGGGTATCTATAACCGAAGGTGTATGTAAATCAACAGTATGAGCAGAGGTCGAGTCGGATGTAACGCTATAGGATCGAGAGAGGCAACGTACGGGACCGGTCCTGTACGAGTCTTGCAGTAAGGTCGCCTCGAACAAGTTCTTTGCCAACGTCTGTGCTATATGACCAGAGTCGTTTTTGTAGGCGTCTTCAACATCCGACCAGAGGTACATGAGCTTTCCTTGCGTAACGCTAGCGGAGAGAAACATAAACTTGGTGACTTCCATCGTGCCCACAAACACTGCTAACGTATTATAGAATAAGTGTTCATTTAAGTCAAACGGTACGTCCGGGTAACTCGGAGCGTTTTCTAGAAACGGTGCGTCCAAAGGAAACGGAGTTGAAGACGTTATCGGTCGCGCACCACGAACAGCTGACTGCCCAGTTACATACAGTCGAAAAATCCCGTCCGATTCACGCCCCCATGTATGTAATACCTGCTGGATGTGCACTGATAATGTTCGTGTTCCATTGACAAAGTCAGATTCAACGTTCCAGCGAACCGTTTTCAAAAAAACTCCGCGAGGCGTGGCAGCCATCTCATCAGCCCAGCTACACGGCACATTGCTGATTAACAGGACATAGGCTTCGTTTTTTTTGAGCAGAGTATCCACCAGGGATCGAACCTGGATATCAGGACTTGCACGTGGAATTTGCAAATACAATACAGCGTATACGACACGCCCGTGTTGGGTCATGGCTTGCTTAACAACGTCATTGTCGTTTAATCCAAGAAATAATCGGTCTTGTTTCGTTTTTCGCCGTGCCTGCATTGTGACACGGGCGAGGCCATGCTCATTGAAACAAATATAGATATATACTACTATACACGACAGGATGAGTTTCGAGTTTTACACGTAACCACAAAAAAAAAAATAACATAAAAAATAACCCTAATGTAAAGGAGAGACGACCTAATGTAAAGGAGTGGAGGACTTTGTCTGTTAGACAAAGTGACGTTTGCAGGCCGTAGATACTTTTAATCGTAGCAAAGACAGAGAGGCCGAGATTGATCGTTGAGGTATTAACCAAACATGCAGTGTTTATTTAGACATGCCCAACGTTGTTATATCTACCATCAGTGTGACTGATCATATCGATAGTGCGCGCTTTGAACGCCTAGTATAACACGCCATTGGCTCCTAGTTCGATCATGCGACGCACCACACACGCACATTTCAGTAGGTTTTTAAAAAAAAATAAACTAAATAAAACCCTCGTTTATTTCATTATACTAGACTGAATTCATAGAGTGGGTTTGGAATCCGTTTTGTCTCCTTTTGCCTGTGTTAACTAGGTAGGGGCTATGTTATAAACTCGTCTTTTTTTTTTTTTTGACGATATACACGACACGATATACATGATAGACACGATATAACGATAGACACGATATAACGATAGACGAAACAAAGTGGCCTTAGTATATATATATATATATATAAATAAAAGCCTGTGTGATAAGGGTTGAAGTATCTGAAGCCGGTGTTGGAGCAGAGAGTGGGTGGTCACCCTCAAATAGAGCTTGCCTGGTTTCGTAACTAACAAGGCGACCAGAGTTATGGAGTTTTGTACGCCGGGTGAAAGTGGCTTGAACGATGATGTCGTCCGCTCAAGTCTTGTTCATTGTCGGGTCACTATAGACTGTTGTTCACGTCCTCAACAACTTTACGATGCTCTCACAGACTTGACTACGTGTATTAACCAAGAGACGTTTGAACGTGCAGGAGATGTTTTACCCGTTGTTCAATTTGAACGCCGGGTGTTATTTTGCCAAGCGGTGTCGTCTGCATACACCTCCGTTGCTAGTATGAGCGTACCATCAAGACAACGTCATGACAAAGAAACAATGCGAAAGGAACGGCCAACGTTTGCGTATAAAGTGTTTACACTTTTGGCACACTGTGAAACCCTGCTATGTACAGCCATTTTGGGAGCCAGCGTTACTCTTAAAAGTACGGACCGCCGCTTAGCGTTAGCTGCGGACTTTAAGCGCTATGAACAGGAGCTGCATGATCTATATTCTGTCTATGAGATGATGTGGGACTACGGTGTGTCAGAACTCATACATGCGTATAATAGGGCCCGTTCATCGCTTTGGATCGCAGAAACCTGGTTTTTACCCGGCAAGATAGGTCAGCGTCATGCAGTTATTACGGACTTAGTGCAACGGGTAACGAAAAAGGTAAACCAACTACTGGATATACGGTCCCGTTCGCCCTCTTTCCCTGTCAGTAAAGACCATCGACATCACCATCGTCGAATGCGACAGCGCAACACACGTAGTCGGAGCCGGAGCCGGAGCCGAAGTCGCGGTTCATCCCGCTTTCCCCGTACACCGTCTCCACCCTCTTCATCGGGGGGGGATAACGATCACATTGACATCCTGACACCCCCTCGACCACCTTCACATCAAGTCACTCCACCTCGAGTGTGTAGATGGACATCTGACACGACGGCCGAGGACGGCCAAGGAAAATTAACGATATGTTTAGACAATGAACCCGTTTCACTGGCGTGCAGGACATACTAGATGGCACTAGAGTACATACTAGAGTACGTACTAGATGGTAATCATTTGTCCGGTTTCAAGACCGGAGTCTAGCGTCGATGCACTATTTTCAAAAGTTTCAGATACACAACTACCCATCACTTGTAAGTGAACTCTTTGTCGAGAGTTCCGCTGCAATTCTAGATGAATGCTTGCACTGTATTCGGCTGGCATAGTTATACTCTTCCATAAAGGTTGTGCACCGAGTGCCGCAAACGTTGCAATTAATAATGCTGTACCCACGTTCCCGGCCAAAAACGCCGCCCATGCAAAATGTCCCGGCAATGAGAGATAGGATGCTACTGCGTAGATAAAAAAGATGAACGTGTAAACAAGTCCCAGGACCCTGAGCTGACGAGATTCGTTAAAAGCACTTTGGAGACGCAGTGTCAGGACAATGGATATCCAAATCCCAGCCATGTATACAAGTGTAACGCAGAAGCCAAGCAAAACGGCGAAGCTATTAAGATTACATGCACGAAACTCCTGGCCATCGATCCTCCACACCTTCACCGACGTAGTCCCATACCAAACCATGAATGCAAGGTATACACCGGACAGGGTATAAACCAACATAAGCCCCCCCGCCAACTGTTTGAGGTTGGGGCGTTTTAACACCAGTAAAACATAGAGTCGCATCAGGCGGTAGATTAAGAGTACTGCAAACAGCCATGCACCCATAAATACTTGAATCACAACACCCAATGTTGGACATTCCCACTCGGTACCGCCGTTCGGAAGCAGATGAGCCGCATGGCTGGCGCCGACTGAAAAGAGCCATGCCGACCACATAGAACCGATAATCCACGGCATCTGGCGGACTTTAAAGGGTAAATACATGCGTCGCCAGTACACATACATGGTTAACACAGTCAAAAAGAGAAGTGATACACTATGTAACGCCAAGGCCACACTCTGCACCGGCTTAAACGTTCCAGGGGTGAAAAGCAACGCATCAGGGTCCAGGGAAAAGAGTGACATGGTTATTCTTTTTACGTATAACAGAATTGCTTCAGGGTCTACATGAAAGAGTACTGGCCTAAACATTACACGTTAAAAAAAAAAAAAAAGGGTTACTGTTTGTTACCTTTTTTTTTCATCGTAGTCTACTTTGACGCTGTTGCTTCTGAAAACGTACATTACCGCCGATTTTTTTTAGTTTTGTTTTTTTTTTGGGGGGGAGATACCAAGCCTATGGCTAAGGCATGTTGGTCCCTCCTAAAAACCCACAAGGAATGATTTACAGTCTAAATGGTATGGCGTGTACGTGCTTGAGAGAGTCCAAACGGCGGACTACTCCAAGGAACTACAAAATAACGTCACGATAGATCACATGACATGTAGGTGGGCCTTCTCCTACTATAGCAAGTTCGCGAGGTCGAGCCAACTTCGCGAGCTCTCAAGTAAAGGGCCGCCTACGAAAGTAGGTTACTTAATGGCACGTGACAAGTAGTAGTTTTCGGTCATGTGCCGGATCACGTGCGTGGAACGGATACTAGGCTTCATGGGATCTT
>Ga0136586_1000184_pt1 | contig 16459 bp, 16 predicted proteins | sample AntRauMFilla1562_FD_104926 | JGI IMG/M metagenome (GOLD analysis project Ga0136586, IMG submission 104926) | Saline lake microbial communities from Rauer Islands, Antarctica - Metagenome Filla 1 #562 | ecosystem: Environmental > Aquatic > Non-marine Saline and Alkaline > Saline | place... | reverse complement strand
GGCACGCGCGACGCGATGCCCTCGTCGAAGCTGTACACGTTCCACTTGAGCTTCTGGTCGGGGTTCTCGAGGTACACGTAGGGCAGGATGTTGCGCGTGAAGGGCGAGCTCGTGGCGTCGGTGATGAGGCCGTCGATGCGGTCCGTGAGGTACTGGTTGTGGCCCTTGAGGGCGTCGGGCAGGTGCCAGCGCTGGTGGCGCTTGTGCTGCTGCGAGTCGGTCTTGATGTCCCGAGCGGCCGGCCCGAAGACGTTTTCGTAGTCGGCGAGCATGGCGCTGGTGTCGTTGCCGGTGGTGGTGCCGCCGTTGCCGCGCTCGACGCCGCCAGCGGACATGTACTGAGCATTCCTGTCGATGGTGCTATTGGATCCAGAGGGCATTCCAGACATTTTCTGTGGGACTCTGCGTCATAAATATATAAAGCCGCTGCAAAGTTGTATCAATCCGATCGTCCTGCTCTCACGTGTGACAGGTGCAGACCGTCGGAGTACGTCTGCGAGCCCTTGTGGTCCAGGATGTACGGGATCAATTTGTGCATGTTTTCAGGGCGCAGCAGTGCCCTGATGTCCTCGAGGCGGGCGTCCGAGTTCAGCACCCACGCGCAGAAGGTGTCGAGCGCCGCGTTCTTCTGCTGCGAGATGTCGTTGCGCTGCACCTTGGCCGAGTACGCCCCCGACTTGTTGCACACCTCCTGCTTCCGGAGCATGGCGCCGGCGATGCGACACATGAGACTGCGGGTGTTCTCGTGTCGAAAGAGCAGGCGCACGGCGGCCTCGTCGCCTCGGTGTATCTGTCTCTGCGTCCTTGCGCTCAGAAACGATGTCCGTGTTTTCAGATCCCGCACCTGCACGTCGTGCTCGTCGGTGGCCTCCCTGACGAGCTCGCGCTCGGCGTTCGGTATGCTTCCCGCCTGCCTGATGATGGCAAGCTGCGACGCGAGGTTGTTCTGCGACAGCTCGATCGAGGAGTGCAGGCCCGCCATCTCCGACCTGAAGGTTTTCTGCTGGTCTTCTTCGCCTTTGACTGCCCGGTCGATGGCTGTGATGAAGTCGTTCTGTGCCCCGAGCGGGAACCCGCGGGCGTGGTCGAGGAGACCGATGATCTCAAAGTACGTCTCGCTCATGGCAGACAGAATCATCTGCCCGATGTCAAACTGCGCGATAATCTGCTTGCTGTACTCGTGCTCCCACGAGGCCGTGAACGCCATGAGCCACTGGCAGACAATCTCATTCTGCTCGACCTCCTGGATGAGGTCCTTGCGCGCCTTCAGCTGGTCTTCGATCTGGCCCAGCAGGATCTTGCGGATGTCGTTGGTCTCGAGGAGCATGCCGACCACCGACTGCTCCGAGTACTTGACCCACAGCGCGTCCAGCACGTTGCCCCTGCGGTCACGGGTGGGTATGCCCGCCAGAGCGCCGATGCAGAGCGCGATCTGCTGGTCCGTCTCCTTCAGTCGCTGCAGCTCACGCTCGGTTTGTTCTTTCTGAATCCGGTCGTTCCCCGGGTCCATGTGCCGCGGGCTCCAGCACGCTTTAATATCAGGCCAGCGCACGAAGGATAAGTGCAGGGTGTTGCCCGGTGCGTATAAGACAACGCTGCCGCCCGCACAATGCGGGCTCTCGAGAATACGATCCAGGTCGTCCTCGACGTGACGCGCAGGGGGGGGCGGCTGCTCCTGCGCGACGCGCACACGCTGGTGCTCACCGATTACGACCATGCCTCGATGGCGTCGCTCTCGCTCATAGTCGAGCAGTTCCCGGACACGCAGATCGACGTCTGCCAGAGCACGAGTAGCTCCTCCGGTTACATTGTCACGTTCCATCACATGTACACGCGCTCGGTGTACACGTCGGCGTCCTTTGTCAAGGGCGTGCTGGTGTGTCTGTTGCTATCGCTGTATACCGCACAATTCGGCACTAATTGTCTCATCGGATAACGTTCTCGCTTGAACTTGTATTTATGAAGGACCTCTTCGTTGTAAATGTCGTCCTACAAGTATAAGATACTGGACCTGGTTTTCACGACATTGTTCACGTTTCTCGTGATATTCCTGACAATGTGTGTGATCCGAGACGACGAGCGTATATTCCGCAACCTCCACGCGTACGAAAACGGAGGATCCTTGGCGAATAACCCCCTGCCCACCACGTACTTCTCCCTGGACTGGATCGTCCACCCTATCACACGACACTACAGGGCCGACCGCGTGTCTCAGATGTACGAGATGCGCATCCCCGTCAAGAAGGACGCCTGCTACTCCTCCGGCATGACTTGGTCCAACGGCGACTGCGGGCCTGCGCTGTGGCAGCAGTCGGATTTCTGCCCTGGCAAGAACATGAAAATCCCGGAGAGCACGCAGTTGCTTGCTCTGCGGTACGCCGACGTCGCGAATCCTGCCACGGCTTCCGACATCTTGTCGCAGCTCTACGAGAAGGGAGGAGATGGGAAGCGAAGCATGCAGCGTGGCGACCTGACGGTTGCCGGTGCCCCTGTCGTACCTGCCTACTGGTGGCGGAACAGCAACATGGCCGATGTCTGCCGCATCGAGCGCATCATGGAAATGAATGTGTTCCTCAACGACGACACCACCTGGAGCATAGCCGCTTCGCACTCGACGACCATTCTGCTGTGGGGTGCGGCTGTTGTGATGTGGGTGGCAAATATCGGGGATCTCATGGCAAACAATATTTCTTTCCGCGAGTCCATGTCGTCGCTCAGAAAGATGAAGTACATCCTGCTGGTGGCACCACTCGCAGTGCTTGTTTTCCTTCGGATCAGTGCCAAGACGGAGAGCTCCACGGGGGTGGAATCGGCCCGGATGCTGCCGAATGGTTCGTATTTCTACGTTTTCTTCATGACCACATTGTCTTCGTATATCATCGTGTCTATAAACCCCACCGTTGGCGACGACGAAAAAGACCAAGAAAAGAAAGGCGCAACTGAGAGTGAAACGACACCCATGACCACTGATAATGGTGAAGGGAGCGGTTACCCTGATGAAGGAATAATGTCAGAATTCAAGATGAACTTGTCTGGGTTTGTCAAGATGAAACCAAGTGCCACGAATCTGAACGCGTACATGCCCCGTACAGCGTCGGAAAACAGCACTCTGAGCTTCAGCAATTACAGTGCATCTCAGGTGCTTAACTTTGAAAATTTCGACAAAAAGTGGGAAATGTCGTCGGATTATTTCAGCACCGCCCAGTTCTACGCCTTCCCGCTGCTCACACTCGGAGTGTATATGACGGGCACGAACTACCAGGTGGACAGCACACTGCAGCAGCTCTTCATTACATCGTTCATGTATGGTCTGATCGACGTGGCGGTGCACAGATTGAAGCAGATGATCCACATTGTGGGCAGGCTGTCGACCGAGCAAGAGCCCTCCGACAACATTGTCGGTCGCGTCATCGAGCTCGTGGGCTTGGTTTTGCAGGGTTTTATTTTCGTGTTTATCTTCATGCTCATGCACTGGAACCTGTGCATGGGGACCCGTCTCACTCTCCCCGTGAACGGAGACAAGAGCCTGCAGGCATACATCGAGACCTACTCGAGTTGGTCGTACCTCGTCTTCTTCACACTGAGCACGTTGGTGAAGGCCACAACGCTGATGGCCAGGAACGACGCGAGCAAGGACAACAGCGCCACGGCGACCACGGCCGTGTACCAATCCATGAACTCCATCTACAATAACCGCAAAAGCATCCTCTTCTTCCTGCTGAATTCGTTCATCGGAGTACTCCTCGCCCTGCTCACCGCGTCACTCATGTCGGATAAATACACGCAGGGGCTGCCAAAGCCCATGAACCCTATCGCACAGAACAACGTCTTGAAGCTGTACCGCCAGTACCGCAGTGGGTGGTTCGAGCACGCATGATGCCGCTTTGCTGTAAATGATAATGTACCTCGACAATGTATTAAAGATTGGCATGAATATGTCAATCATGTCCGCAACTGAGACACGTGAAGAGACAGCGAAGCCCGCCGAGGTCCACAAGGAGACCCCGCCCGACATGTCGAATATCCTCGCCCACATCAAGGGCCTGGAGACGACCAACACGGCCCTGCAGAGCAAGCTGACCCACGCGGAGGAGCGCAACGGCCGGCTGAGTGCGAAGACGCGAGAGGGCATGCAGAGCGCGCTGGACTCGCTCATGAAGAAGTGGATGGACGCCGTGGAGACAAAGGACGACAAGGTCAAGGACAATTTCAAGGAGGGGCTCACGAAGCTCGTGACGAACTCCGCAGACGACAACGGCGTGTGGCAGATGATGGTGGCAGCATCCTCGCTGCACGAGCGGCAGGAGCACAACCTCGACAACCTGCGCAAGGAGAACAACGAGCTGAAGCAGAAGGTCGACGGCATGTTCGGCGAGTCGAGCTCGCGGGTGGTGGGAGGCAAGTCGCCGGCGGACGCACAGCTCTCGCGCTCGGACGTCGAGGTCGTGCCCGTGGACATGTGGGGGGACTTCGCCAAGGACATTGGCAGCATGTACTAGGGCTGTCTTATTCAATAAAAATATGCAATGCTATGCCCTCATCGTGTCCTGTGTGTGCTTGCCCGAGGCTGTGCGAAGACAGTTGTGCAATTGTTGTTTATTCGAAACGGAGTCGGTGCTAGTGGTCCGTCTTGGCCTCCCTGAGCTTACTCGCGACCAGTCCCGCAAAGGTCTGGCGCTTCTTCAACGACGACGGCACGAGTTGCGACGCGTCTGCGGGAGAGGTCATGCCGTTGTGCATGCGGAACGGCGCGTGGAAGCGCTTGAGGATGGCGGCCACAACCGACCCCGGCATCTCGAGCTTGCCGTCCCGTGCGCCCCTGCGCGCCGTCTTCGAGGCTGCTTTCCGCGCCACGGGCGGCGACCCGCGCGCCGTCTTCGCGGCGGCCTTGCGGGCCGCGGGCGGCGAGCTGCGCGCCGTCTTCGCGGCGGGTTTCCGGGCCACGGGCAGCGCTCTTCGCGCCGTCTTGGCAGCGAGCTTCGCGGGTAGCATGCTGGGCAGCATCGGGGAGGGCGGGCGCTCGGGCATCGTCTCGATTGTGGGGTTCGTGGTGAGTGCATGCTCGTAAATAATAGACAGCATTCTATCGGAGCAGTATTGTACATTCTAAAACCGACCGAAGCAGTCGTGACTGGAATGAAAACGAGTTGAGTTAGATTTAATTACATAGGAGCATTTATGTTTTGGTCATACCAAGTATGTCCGCAGATGCATATCGAGAAAATGTCTTGGTTCCCGCGCCCAAGTTCGAATAATGTTTGTAATTTTTTCACGGGCTTTTGTGATCAAATTACCTAATTCCGAGTCCGTGAGTACTGGCAAATCCTGACTCGTGGTAATAACTTTTCCTTTCGCAGCGTTTATGCAACGAGAATGATCACAACTTTCTATATAATCACTGTCTGTTTGCTTTGGCCAAGGTTGTCCCAAACTGTCCTTGATGAATCGAACTACGAAGTTATCGCAAGTCGAAACAGTCCCACGTGTCCTGCCTGCTCGCCGTGAAGACCACGCCGCCTACCGGGCTCTCGAAGGCCGAAATGTGGCAGCCGCGGCGCGCTCCTTTGCGGACCAGCGAAATCTCGAGCAGGTGCTTGTGCCCGGCCTGCAGGCGGTCGTCGGAGTGCTGCACGTCGACCGTGTAGCCGAGCGAGAGGTCGGCCGCAATTCCGTCCCGCACGAAGCCTCCTGCGATGCTTCCCTCCACCGTGCTCTCGTCCACCTCCATCACGCACTGCAGGGCGCCCGAGGCGTCGATGAAGCTGCTGACCACGCGCCCCACCTCGTTGCCCGTGTGCTCTGTCTTGACGGGAATGCCCTTGAGCTGGCCGCTCGCCACCATGCTCTGCAGCTCGTCCTGCTTGTAGTACAGTCCGTTGTAGGTCGCTCCCTCCCCCGCGGGGTTGCACGTACCGACGAGCAGCATTCGTTGCCTGCTTGCTGCTGCTTTATACGGACGGCAGCACCAACCCGAATTCGCCAAGCGGTGTGGCCGCGGTATAAGTCACGGCCTGCGTCCCCGCGATGGAGCTCGAGTTCAGCAACAACTACGTGCTGGCGGTCATCGTGCTGCTGTGGATGCTCTGCTTCTGCCGCAACGTGCTCGAGTGCTTCACCTTCGTGCTCAAGGGGCTCGACGGCTGCGTCGAGCACGACGTGTGCTGCGTGCGGCCGTGCGTGGAGTTCTGGAGGAGCGTTGGGATGGGCGAGGCCCTGCGCCAGAGCGTGGTGCTCTTCTGCTTCCTGCAGCCGGCGGTGTTCTGTGTGATCTTCGTGTTCAAGCAGTCGAGTGCCGAGGACCTGGCCTCCAGCATCGTGCTGTACAGTCTGGCGCTCAACAGCTCGTCCGTGGCGTACAAGCACGGCAACGACTCGCACCCGCTGCAGAGCGCCACGGTGGCCGACCTCGACGTCGTCGAGATCGACTACATCGTGCTGGTCATGCCCTTCGCCCTCCTCGTCTCGGTGACCAGCCTGCTGTGGGTGCACAGCATCAAGGTCGGCGACATGGCGGCGGACACGACGTGGGACGCGCAGATGCCGGAGTCGGTCTACGTCTACGAGGTCGCGTACTATCTCGAGGTGTGGAGCATGAACCTCTCCTTCCTCGCCGTCATGAGCTCCGAGCGATCGCTGCTCGAGGTGCACTTTGCGTCCCTGGCGCTCACGCTGATGGTCGTGTACGTGCTTGCGCAGTCGCGGCACCCGGCGAGCTACGGCCTCGGGGAGCACGCCGCGTCCATGCTCGTCGGCTGTTGCTTCTTCAGCATCCTCGTGCCGCTGTGGCTCGACATGCTGCAGATGGCCTGCCCGGTCGCCCTCGTCGTCTGTGGCGTGCACTTCTTCGTCCTCGCGGCGCTCATCACCTTCCACTCCTTTGCGCGGGGCGAGAGCACAGCAGGCCAGATCCTCATGGTGCGCCTCACGTGCACCTTCGCGGCCAGCGTCACGCACATGGCGGTCTATGCCTCGGGGCGGAACCGGGTGTGCATGGCCTGAGCACGCACGCAAATTGTGTTGTTGTGCTTCTTTGCACGAGGAAGGGTGTTGTTGACATGTTTTATTATACGCAGTTGGAAATAAACACTGGCATCCGGCACAATATGTACAGACCAAGCGCACGCACCCTCTAGTGCGCCCCTAGCGGCGAAACGCGGCGAGTTCCTCTTTTACTCTCTCGTGAAGCTCCTCCTGGCAATGCATGATCTGCTCGGCTATCATCACGTTTTTCGATGCTGCCACTAGTACCACGCATTTTTCATTATAGTCAGTGGTGACACGCAGCAGGACCCTTGTGGCTTCTGCTTCATCTGCCTCGAGTTGCTTTTCAACATAAACGCGTGTCTGTTCCTCCTGACGCCTCTTCTCACAGAGGGCTTGCTGCATGCAAGAAATTACTTCCTCCATGTGCGCGGACGTTTCCTTGTTGAGCTCGAGACGGAATTGTTGGAAAAGCGACATGACGCGCTGCACTTGTTGCTTGAGACAGGCATTATCTTTAATACTACAATCCTCCTTACCTTTTGTTAGCCTCGCGAGATTCTCCTAGATTGTTCAAAGATTTCGCACTTTGTGCTTGATAATGCAGAAGCACAACCCAGGGGTCTGTGTTTTTGGCGGCCCAGTAATCATTCATTTTAGCTGCCATCACATCCTCGGCTTTCTCTAACGCTTTCTTGGCACTTGATGACTTTCGCTTGGCCTCAAAATATTTTTTTCTGTATGTCTTGAACTCGCTGAAATCGCAATCGTGTTGCTCCAGCACATAACATGCCTTGGTATCTGACTTGACGCGCACGGCTTTACACGAATTGTTTTCAAATTTTATTACACTCAGTTCGAAATGTTCATTCACATCACCTTCAACCTCTACAACCCAAATGCACCACCCTCCAGTGCGCCTACTTCCTTCGAAACGCGGCCTGCTCCTCGAGCTTCTCTTTGTATACCTGCAACATGGACTCCATTTTTTCTGCTGCTTCCGACAATACCAGAGACATATCTTGAAAGTCCACGGCGAATGCTTTCGCCTCCAACTCATGCACCGCCAACATGGACTCCATCATTTCAATTGCCTCAAAATGAAGCAGAGCCTTACTGTGACACCTATCGACGAGTGCCCCCGCCTGCTCCTCATGCGCCGTCGACATGGACAGCATGTCTTCTTCGGCAATACGGCATGCCAGAGACTTGGCGTGACATTCCACGGCGAGTGCCTCCGCCTCCTTCTTATGCCGCGTCAACATGGACACCTCTTTTTCGCGTGCTTTCAGACGTTGCTGGAGCAACTGGTAATACTCCGAGGCGGACAGCTCCTTGGCCTGCAAGGAGCGCAATACTATGAGCGCATACTTGTTGTCAGCATGGAGGCGCTGCTCTTCGCCGGGGTCCTCGAGAATCTTGGCGAGAAAAATCTCCTGCAGCCTGAAATTTTCTTCCATAATTTTCAAGGCGACTGGGTCCTCATTCGAATTATAAACGGTCTCTCCGCGACTGAATACAGCTTCCGGCTCTTCACATTCGGGTGTTTCCTCACATATCGCCTTATACATGTTAAATTCCAAGTGACGCATATTGATGCGGAGCTGAAGCTGTGCGCGTATGGGTTTTTTCGTGACTGATTTGAGCGACATGACGCTCAAATGGTATTTCACGGGAAATTAAATGTCCTTTATACCAATCCTCTTGCAACCTATGCGTCACATCCCCTGCACTGAGGACCCTTTTGTTTTTGCGCTTCATGCAGCTTTATTTTTCTCTGTCTGTGTTTGTTTCTGGCCGCGCAATGAGACCCCTTGCATACATCGTGATGTCCTCGGCCGGAAACCCAAACACCTACACCGGGTACAGCTTCTGCGTCTCGTCCGCGTCTAGCTCCGGGGCGCTGGGCGCTGGGTCCACCTCCTCGACATCCGCACTGAGCGCCTGCACCTCGGCAGTCGTGTGCTCTGGCGGGACCTGGCGCAGCACGAGATAGAGCGTCTTGGACGACACGTACAGGGTGCACAGGGTCGGCATCACCGACGAAAACGCCACGACGGCTGAGACGGCGAGCATGTTTCTGGTGCTCGGCGCCTGTGCCAGCACGGCGCCACACAAGACGTTCTTGATGCTCGTGACGGTCGTGACGACGAGGCTCGCGAGCATGAACTCCCTGGTGCTGGCGTCCCCGAACTGCACCAGGGACGCCGTGACCTGCAGGGGGAACGAGGACAGCGACACCAGGAGCAGGTCGCGCGTCAGGGAGCCTTCCTCGCGAGCCTTCTGTGTGTACGAGCACAGTTCTTTCTGCGGCTCCCGACGCACGGCGGCAACGTACACCCACATCAGGAGCAGCTCCCACAGACAGCACAAGACGCTGCCTCTCACTATGCCCAGCCAGTAGCCGTACATGATTTTCGTGAGGTGCAGCATCGGCAGGCACAAGTACATGTGCAGCATGTGCACGAGCAGCAGCAGACACACACGCACGGCGGTCGTGTCTGCATGCAGACTCGCCGAGACGTGCTCGGAAAACTCCAGCCAGGCGTTGCTGTCGAAGTCGTGCGGGAATATGTTCCGGTACCTCAGGGAGATGAGAAGAGTGAGGACGAGCAGCACGAGTATGGGACAGACTATGAAGCACACGACGCGCCGTTGCATTGAGACTGTGCCGGTTCTCTCAAATATGATCGTGTGTCACGAAGCCACGTCTTGGTATGTCATGTAGGCGCCCATCTGATGGAAGCCCCTCCGCTCGAAGAACTTTGTCTCCGTCGCGGTCCAGTCGCTCGCAATCCCGATCTTGAGCGGCATGGCTTGGATGCGCTCCTTGATCAGATCCAAGATTTCGGTGGCAATGCCAACCGTGCGATTCTCCTTTCTCACGCAGAGATGACATATCTGGTGATCCACCAGCGACTCGTTGACCAGCGCGACTCCAAGCACAGCCCCCTTGTCCTGGTACAGGACACCATAGGAGAAGTCCAGGTCCTCAATCTGCTCTTTGTAGCATGTATTGACGAGCTGCATGATCTTGCCCTGGTGCAAGCCAGGCAGGGCATGGACGTCGACGTGATATATCAAGACCATTTATTTTTTGCACGTGTATCGGAAATAGGGTTCGACATTCATCTGAATATAACTGCAGCTCGGATGCATGTGCTCCTTGCTGCAATCAGTCGATTGTCTTGATAAACTTCTGCACAAAGGGCCAAAGATAGCGCCAACCCTCTGTCACATCGTGGCAGCTCTTGCCCCCTGTGATGACAATCTTGCCACTCACGAATATCAGCAGCACCACAGGCGATGCGTTCGGTCTGTATATCAGACCGGGAAACATGTTTTTCTGGTACGTGCAGTACACCGAGTGTGTGCTGTGCAGTCGGTCGAGGTCCATGGTCTGGTTGCTGGCCAGCTTCAGGTCCACGTTCCCAACAATGTTCTGGATCATGCACTCCTTGAGAATGAACATGCTCCCGAGAACTCCCTTCTGCAGCAGTCGCACGACTTCGTGAGACGCGGAAATGCATTCCAGGAACGTGCGGCACCCTGTGAGCACCATCTTGCCGCTGGTGAACAGCAGCACCGTGCACTGCGGCTCGCTTATTCGTATGGTAATGGCTGCGAATTTCTGCTTGTCATAGATGCTGTTCGGTAGGATTTTCGAAATCACAAACAGGTCCAATGCCCCTGCCCCCCCGATTATTTTGGCCGTGCCCACAAGGTTATGAATCTGAGCCTCCGGACAGGTAGCAGTATCTGCACACGAAGTCTCGCGCCCGGACAGGCTCCGGTAAAAACTGTCGATATGCTCAACCATCACGTCTTCCACGCATTTTTGCTGCTTGAGATGGCCATATTTGCGTTTGCGCATTTCATGACACGCGCGCACACCTGCGTGAGCAGGGCTGGTGTTGCTCGAATTTAACAAAAAATAGCAGACTCGACCCATAAAAATAGGATCAGAGTGTGCGCTGGCTAGTCCGTGTGGCTTGGGAACATGTGTCGTCGGCTGCGTTGTTTGCGAAGTAGTGCACTCGGGTTCGAACTCGCGCCTCGTCGATGCTTTAGGCGGCCACAACCACTAGACCATTCATCCATCTTGGACGATTACACACACCGTGACATCAACACGGACAATTATTATTTATCCTGGGTACCTGCCTCCACAAACAGCACCAGTTCATATTTAAGCCATCATATACGTCGTCCAAAAAAGAAGGTAACCGAGTCAAGGTCGGTGCTGTTCAGAGAACTTCGCCCTAGAACGTGAACATTGTGTTGTCTTGTACGTAATCTATTTTTCAGCCGATTTTTTTTTAAAAAAAACCGTTACTGAAAAAAGTTTTTTTTAAAAAAAAATACTCGAAAAAAATCCAAAAAAACCGTTGCTGAAAAATAAAATTGCAAGAAAATTATCAGTTTTCGCGCGAACAAAGGAGGCCATGTCGACTCGACGTGCCGCAGACTTCGTAGGTAAGTATGACGAGACAGCAGCCAAGCAGTGGAAAACTCTTCATCATGGAACGTATGGAATGAGTGCTGATACCACTACAGCTGATGCCAAGACAAGCCAGTACACCTATCCAGTTCGAATCACAGGAATTGTGCCCGGCGGGCAGGCTGAAAAGCTCGGTCTGCGCGCGGGTGATCGTATAACTGCCATTCAACTTTTAAATTCGGCTGCTGGTGGCAAAGTGCACAAAGTGCATGAGATTTCCGCGGTGGCGAGTGACAACAACATGCTCATACAAGTGGTGGATAAGCAAACGCAGATATTGCTAAAAATGGCTGCGGCATGCCGGATATACGTGGCATTGATCCCGCGCTGTGGAACTCATAAATGCAGTGGTGAAATGACAATAAGTGATGATTCCACGGACCTCAGCATGGTTTGCATGAAATGTGGAGTTGTGGCTGCTTCCCGTATGGCGGGGGTGTTCGAAGAAGAGTTTAGCGATGTGCAGCGCAAAGAAATTTGGCTGCAGCGCCTTGCACCTAGCTTGATAATGGATGAGGGTGCGAGCATGGTCCCAGATACATACCCACAATTTGAGAAGGTGAATGATTATCTCGACAAGGGTCCCTCGGGGATATTATTGCGTAATGCAGCAGAGAGAATGCATAAAGAAGAAAATGGTCGTGGGGTCAAGAAACTGAAGAAGCAGGAACAAGAAGCGGAGACGGATATTGTGATGGAGCAAATATGCAAGTGTGTAGATTTGCCCCCGTTCGTGTTTATTCGCGCGTCGAAAAATTTCAATACGGCGGGCAGGTCATGCAAGTACTCGTTTTCTGACACCGGTTATCTCGCGTATAAGACGCATGTCATGCTTGCTTGCATTTTCGACGCTGCAAATTTTCACAAACAGCCTCGAACCATTTGGCATTTGATATCAAACACCCGTGAAGCAGATAATATTATGGAAGCCCACGTGATGACAGTCATGGAGCGATTCAACTTTAAAAACACCGAAATTGACCCGTTTTTTCTGATGGAAACGGTGTACAAGTTCTACCCAAAATTGAAATGTAATATTTCAGCCGCCCAAGCCGTTCTCGGCCAACTCAATTTTTTCAAGTCGACAAATGCTCAGGAGAAGGTTGCCCTTGCCATCGTGTATACAACCGCGATCCTAAGTGGCCAAATTATTGACGAAAAAGAGTTGTCTACAGTGGTGTCTTTCCTGAATGTGAAAGAGGATGCAATTCGCAAGTTACTGCAAAAGAACCCTTTCAAGTCTGGACAGGGCGGGCAGGGCGGTGTTGGAAAGTAAAAATATATTCGAACCCAAACAATAATTATGTTATTATCTGGAGTCAAGCAACGTATTTATTTATATGGATAGAGAACACGGCGGTGCAAAATATATTTTGCATTATATTAGCAATAGAGTCGAACAGTTACAATACGCCTGCGGTTGCGCATGGCGATGTTACAGAATTCAGTTTTCATTAAAAAAAAAAAAACATTTGGTATCATTGTGTGAAGTTTGGCTGTATCTTTATGAGCGAAATGTATTTGTACTATGGATATGGTTTATCTATATGTCACCGTATGTAGGACATACACATTTATATAAATGGACGAGGATATATATATATATATATATACGAAACCTGTGCATGCCCGGCGCGGAGTAGCTCGGTGCGCCGGCGCTGGCGCCCCATCCCGAAGAGAATAAACCCGACGGTCAGCAATGCAACACGATGCTCACAATCCGCGGGATCTTTAAATAATTCAAAATAAATTCAAAATAAATTGAAATGATATTTATTATATTATGCATATTATATATTAAAATAAATTCCAAAAAATATTTAGTATATTATGCATATCATATATAAAAATAATTGATTTTTTTTTATTATATTATGCATATTATATATGAAAATAATTAAAAAAAAAGTATTATATTATGCATATTATATGTAAAAATTATTGAAAAATTATTGTTATTTTATTATAATATGGCGATATTGCCTGGCTTTCTCAGAGTCTATAGTGGCATCAGAAAAAATAATGATTCGATCTTTCGAAAGAGAACTCTCTGTCGGTGAACAACTCACCACTTGTGCGATATATGTTGACGAAGGTTCATACACTGGACAGTGGAGGATGTCCGAAAAGGGGCTGCAGAAGCACGGCAGTGGTGTTTGGAAGATCACGAATTGTGTGCATGACAGCTTCGTGTACACCGGTCGATTTGAAAATGATGAGATGACGAAAGGAATCATGCACTTCCAGATTCCAGGCGTGTCCAAGGTATACGACGGCGAATTCAGAAAAGGGCGCTTTGAGGGTTATGGGACACTGAACAACAACGAACTGCGTTACACAGGACAGTTTGTGGACGGACAGCCTGATGGACTTGGAAAATTAACACTCCCTAATGGTGATTACTGCGAGGGAGAGTTTTCAAAGGGGTTGCCAAGTGGTGTAGCGCTGCAGGTGATACAAGAGTCACTGCACACGGAAGGCCTCACGTACATGGGAGGATTTGTTGAAGGGGTGAGGCACGGGCATGGCATTGCAAAGTACGGGGACAGGGCAGTATACGTCGGGCCATTTGAGAAGGACGAGCGTTGTGGTCGTGGCGTCATGTTCTTCGACGATGAATCAGCAAGTGTATATGGTGTGTGGTTTGAGGACCAAGTCACAGGGGTGTGTGAAACTATAAGCGTGGTGTCCGGTGCCGTTGAATATTACAATGGGATGATAGTTGAAGACAACAGACACGGCACTGGCAAGCTCGTTACAGAGGGCATGATTTACGAAGGGCAGTTTCGCGACGGCGTCTACGGTGGTAGTGGTAAGATATCGAAACTCTCAGGTGAAGTCATCTACGAAGGGTCTTGGGCCCAGGGCAAACCACACGGCCACGGACGCGAGACACTGCACGGGGAGACTTACACTGGGTTGTTTATGAACTCGCACAAGCAAGGCATGGGTTGCATTGTATACCAGGACGGAAGCGTATACAGGGGCATGTGGAAGGAAGACGAGAGGGAAGGCGATGGCTTTTTTATAAGTGCAGCTGGAGACACGTTCAGCGGCCGGTGGCTCGAGGACAAGAGGCATGGTGCAGGCGTTTACACTGACAGCGGAGGCGTGCGGTACGAGGGAACATGGGACCACGATCTTCTTCACGGTCTCTGTGTGACTATAACCAACGATGGCTCTAGGAAGGGGGGGGTGTGGAGGTGCGGTGTCAAGGTGTCCTAGTATTCTAGTAGGCACATATACTGGCAGGGGACGTACGTGCTCTGTGTGTAGGGTGCGAGCACATAGACAAATGCACATACATGGGGGAGAGGACACTCGCACCCTAGAGACATGTTGAAAAATATTAAATATATTCATTTTTTGAAGTTGAAAGTCTATTCGCTGTTCTCTTGTTTCCTGAAGACACAATGGATTCGGTGCAAGCATGGAAGGCGCTGAGAAGCCCATTTCCGCTCACCGAACTGACCCTGTGTGCACATGCGTGCGTGTGGGAATGCTTTGACGCTGACAAAGCGGGCTGTCTTCTGTGTTCACACGTGCATGTGTGTGGCTTTGGTCATTGTGCGCGTGTCGTCCAAACCACAGACGCACTCGTGTGCGAGATCACCGGGCTGTGTATACGAAAGGATAACATCGTCAACGAGGGGTTTTCAGATCAAGTCATTAGCTACGGGTTCGCCGAGGCATACACAGGAGACAACAAGCGCGTGGAGATGTGGGATGGCATCGACATCTTCGTCACAGAGCTGCTCCTCTCAGACACTGCCAAGCAGGTGCACGAAGTGGAACGACAGCATCACATGCACAAGCTCACCAACAGCATCCAACGAGGCATCAACAAGCAATCGTCGTCGTGCTTGAACTTGCTGAGCGTCGTGGAGATTTCACTGAATACCAACAAAGAAACAAAAAGGTACGGGGGGTTTGACAGCGAGTACCGCAGCAAGATCGCCGAGGAGTGCGTGCTGCAGCTCCGCAGCACCCTGCCGATCTGCAACAAGCACCTCGGCATGAACATCAAGAGAAGCGACATGCGCACAGCGGTGTTCGGCCTGCTTTTTCTGATGCGTTCGGGCATCAACATCCACGACATATGCGTGCTGCCGTGCATCGCAACGCTCTGTGACATGCTGCCAAACGAGTCCAACCTGATGAAATACTTCGAGTTCAAGTCCAAGAACATAACCGAGATCGAGAACAAGTTCAAGTTCCATCTGCGACACGCCACCAAGAAGCAGATGCACAACATGGGCTTCCATCTCACGCGCAGGGGCGTGTGACGACATTCGACGGGAATATACGAGAGTCTCGTGCCGTGTATTACAGACGTGCTTCCCTCCGCAAATGGACTGTGCGAGACCGAGCGACATCGTGGCACGGACGTGGGTCTCGTTCATGACGTCGGCACAGATGATGACCCAGAGAGGCCGCCTGCACGTGCAGCAGAACGAGCGCAGGAAGGCCATGATTGCGCTGCGATCGAGCCTCGAAGAGGTGGAGCGCACAGAGAGCGATACCATGTCGACTCTGCGCTCGCTCGCGACGCAGGTCCGGCAGCAGCAGGGCAAGAGCAGGGGCCCCGTGCGCGACCTGCTCGTCAGGAGCATCTCGCAGCGCTCGAAGCTTGCCATGATTGGCAAGAAACGCATGGCGCTGCAGCAGCACCTCGAGACGCTCGAGGCCAGCGAGCTCAACCAGCAGGTCCTGAACTCCGTGAAGCAGACCTCGGACGTGCTCAAGTCCATGGGCCTCTCGCAGAAGCTCGAAAACGTCGACGAGCTCATGCTCGACATGTCCGAGAGCCACGACGACATGCGGAGCATACAGGCGGGGCTCGGCAACTCGCACTCCACCGACATCGAGGACGAGGACCTCGAGAAGGAGCTCGAGATGCTCTTCGCAGACGAGAACACCGTCTTCGCCAACCCCCCGCAAAGAAACTCGATGGGGGGCGCCGTCGCGCCGGTGCCT
>Ga0136586_1000182_pt1 | contig 16591 bp, 8 predicted proteins | sample AntRauMFilla1562_FD_104926 | JGI IMG/M metagenome (GOLD analysis project Ga0136586, IMG submission 104926) | Saline lake microbial communities from Rauer Islands, Antarctica - Metagenome Filla 1 #562 | ecosystem: Environmental > Aquatic > Non-marine Saline and Alkaline > Saline | place... | reverse complement strand
CGATGTTTCAAATACAGTCTCAAGACTAGGTATAGTACTTCAGCAGATGCAACAGTGAAGGACAACGACACAATGAGATAGGGAATGAGCGTGCGATGACTGTTCAAATAACCAGGGCGCGGGACGAACACTAGGTGTGACCAAGATGCGTCCGTATGTTTCAGTGTCAGATGTGTCTGTTGCGAAAGTGGAAGGCTACACGTTGCAAATAGTAGCGAGTATAATAATTTGATACGTGTATTATAATAAAAAGGGTACTAAAAGAAAAATAAAATCATTTCTCAGGATTAAACAGTGCCAGAAGTTGCCTCATCTGGTCCATGTTAGCCCCGTACAGTGCAGTGTACGCACTGTCCGCGTCCATGGCGACCCAGAATACAAGTTGAATACAGCTTTGAATACGTTTCATTTGACCGCGCACAACGGCGATGTTATCCGAGTTGATGTCATTGGCCACCGCATTAGCAATGGATTGTATCTGAGGGAATCCTATGTCCATCGCCTTCTGTAACTGACGGGCCAGAGTTGCATCAGAGTTGCTCCGTGTAGCTATCCGTCCAATAATGTCGTCTGTGGTAGGAGCCGACTCCCACGTAAAACTCATGAAACGCGATAGATCTTGCACTTTCATATACGTGATGACTGGAGCCGATTCCTTGTGCAGAACATACTCTTCAGGGTGCTTTCCTGTTTTTTGCGCTGTACATACCCTATCTCTAAGTCCAGAGGCCAGATATTTCCCATGCGTTACAAAGGGTGCCATATCCACTGCCACCGACGTGGCCAGATGCGTCTTCGTATAGTTGCCACCCAAGCGCCTGACCGCGTCATACTGTATAGGCGCATCCAGTACGGTTTTCTGAGTATACTCGAGGCGCTTGAGCCAACCGTCGCACCGTGAACTCAGATGCATCCATCCAGGCGTTGCTTGCACCGTCGTGAGCCAGTTACTCAATGCTTTCTGGTCGATAGACTTCCGCTTGGGTCGGCTCTTGCATACGACTTGTAGGGAAGTATCCAAGTCTTGTAATGCACGTACCACGTCTGTCCACGACGACCATGTACAGTCCCAGTAGAGCCGCAGCAGAAGGGGAGATAAGTCAGGGGCCAGAATAGGATAAGTCACTGATGGGCGACTCTTGATGGATCCGACAGGAGAGACTACACCCGCTTGGATGATCTGGGGTGTTTGCGAGACAAATTCGCTAAACACGGTGGGTGACCATACAGGTTGTGTCATTGTTGTTTTGCAGACAATAATAGGGACCGTAAGAGGCGTAGTCACCCCTAGCGCTTTCAAGAGCGAATCCAATGACGTGATTGCTACCGTCGAAGTCGAAGTCGAAATGGAAGAGGGTACAAGCCATGACGTCTTTAATCGACAAACAGGCCAAGACGAAGAAGTCATGTTTTGGGGGGGGTCTAGTGTATATTTAAGAAAAGCCATGTCAGACAAAAAACTACTAGAAATTCTACATGCCTACAAGGAAAAAAAAAATGAAAGTCTATTCATACTAATAATCATAGTTCCCTCTGTACACCCTTCCTTTCACATACGAGACAATATATATGGGAGGGACTTATATTATAGTATTACCTATCATACGAACTGCGTCGCTTCTTCTTCCGTCAATCACCACATTACGGGTACCCGATGGAGGGTGACGTCCATCGCATTCCTCTTTCTCCTCCTCCTCTTCATCGCTAGTGGTATCAAATAGATTGGTTGGAACGTCGACTACGATTTCCTCCTCTTCAGGCTCGGCTTCAGGCTCGGCTTCAGGCTCGGCTTCAGGACCGGCTTCAGGACCGACTTCAGGACCGACTTCAGGACCGACTTCAGGCTCGACGTCGGCTTCAGGACCGGCTTCAGGCTCGACTTCGGCTTCAGGATCGGCTTCAGGATCGGCTTCAGGATCGGCTTCGGGCTGGACGTCGGGCTCATCGGCTCGCTTCCGTTTCATTTTCGCTGCCACTAGCAGTTGTGGCGAAATGTCGATCACCGACGATGAACGTAACATAATAGGCGCACCCGCCGTGAGGGGCAGCGAGGAGGAATCCAACAATGTCAGTACACGCTGGTCGATGGCGTCAATGGATACATGTAGCTCCCGGACATACTCCACTAGACTCTGTGAGTCCACAGTAGAAGGTTGACTGCATCGAGAGACGGCAGAATCACAGAGCCACTGGAGCCACCGAACCTTTCTCTGCCCTCGGTTAGTATCCGAGGCAAGCAAGTGTGCCGCTTGTCTGAACACAGAAAAGGGCACTGCATTATCGAGGCTCGGTGGCATCTCAACGATTCCGCAGGCACCCATACCTCCCGATGCGTTAGATTGCGGGATAGTCGGCCAAAGTGCAGCTCCCCACTGGGCCGGTGATTGGGATAGCGTCGTACCACATCCTATTCCGTACTCGAGCTGATTCCCTGCAATCTGTAGCGTGCCATTCCATTTCAGGAGGCGACTGAGCCACGTCTCGCAAAACTCGATGAGTAGCGACACATCGGCACGTAACGTCCCTGAACTCAAGGGTACAATGCCCAGCACCAGTGACGCTGGTACACTACTTGAGGCAGAGTAGCCATACTGCAGAAACCGCTTGGCTAGTACTGCAGGTAGCGACGACACGGATGTTTTCAGTATAGGCAGCACAATCCGCACATCCGTCGCCCCTAGGTACGTTGTAAGCTGGTCGGCTACAACCAGCGGCGATGGCGGAAGGTGTGTCCATACACTATACACAGCGCGAAGTGTCGGCCAGTGTATGGATTCTACGACCCTACCAACGTTCCGAGCGTGCTCAACATCCGCTTCCGTATCAACCGGTGCAAGGGGCGCACGCTTTCTGCGTTTACCTGTAGGTGCAGCTGTCGTCGGTGCGGGCGCATGCGATTTCGGTCGTGTCACCACTTTAAGATCACGCAAGACGACGTGTCGATACGCGTCTTGGTCCGCCTGACTCCACGCCGTCTGCAATGGACAGGTCACTGGACGGGGTGTCTTTTGCTTTTCTGCGAGTTTCGCTAGGACCCCGCCTAGCTGGTCTGGCGTGGAGCAGAGGGGGAGGGGTGTGGCACCCGCGTCCAGCACATGGTCTGGAAGGACTACATCCGTAGTGATCCCTAACGCCTTTGAATCCATCTGGGCTAAGCTCGGGAGAGCGTAAAGCGCTGGATGCCCGAACAGCAACTTCAGAGACGTGCGTTCAGGGACCGTCGCTGCCATAGGCGAATACGTATCGAGCCAGAAACCACTTGACATCCATTGTGTCTTGGGGTGCGTCGCTAACTCCACACCTTTTTCAAAGGTCTCTTCCAGCGCCTCGAGCTCTTTAGTGGCTGTGGCCGAGCCAACCAGGGGTACTGATAGTTCCAGCCACTGGCAATGGGACCCGCGCCAGTTGGCCATCATGGCCATCAGACTCTGAAGGCAAGCGTAGTTGGATCCGCGAGGTGACGTGGTTTTCAAGCTCCAGAGACTAGGTACAGGGTCGTTTGGACATCCCTGAGCAGTCCACACCTCGATCGCTGCGTGAAACCGAGTAACTGGTTCTGGAAGCACATTTGCTAGCCCATATTGAATTCCGTTAGCTAGGGCAGGCGAAATGCCGACAGCAGCAGACAGACAAACGTCCATGTAACTGAAGGGTTGCAATGACGCCAGACGACCCGTCCGTGAAAAGGAAGGTACCCACTCAGTGCGCATATTCAACACATGTTGTGCGAGCACCGTTTCTTCCAAGTCCTCAGGATGTTTCGTACACTGCTTCGCAGTGTAGTGTGAAAGGTACTTGGGTAAACAGCATGAGCGCGGTAGAAGCGAGAGTGCTTCCAAAAAGGGGACTCGCACACCACTCAGTACTTTATCCAAACGAAGGCGCGCGGCAGTGCAGCGAGATACGAGTAGCATCAGAGTCTCAGGTGTGGCTGATGGACGGTCGTTGGCGTTAGGGTTAGGAGAGGAAGACGTTACACCGGTAGTATTGAGCGTTCCCACAAGAGTATCCACAACGGTTGTGAGACGGTCGATATACACGATGTAGTCTTGCAGCGCGGCATACCCCTCTCCTTTCAACTGACGGGCAACAACTGTAAGCTTGCTCGTCAGCTGCGCATACAGTTGCTGGCCCGAGTCCGAATACCCCCCCCGCATTTGCTGTACCATCCTTACACGGCTTTTCACAAAGTCGTGTAAGATCTGGCACATGACAAACCACCGTTCGAGCCCTCGCCAGCGTACTTCTTGGTCACACCATTTGGCCCAGTTACTGCGGTCAGCGGGCGTACCTGTCTGTAGTCCGTCTTTTTGGACCAGACTATCCCGCAGCAGGCTGAACCAATACCGCGTAAAGTGGTACGGTGTGGGGCGACACAGTTCACCAAGGGATGAAGTTGACGGTGAGGCGATGCCGTAATGTATATATCCTTCGACAGGACAGGAAAATAACCGGTGTTGTTCGACCGAATGTTGAAGACCCATGCTAATAGAGATCCAGTCTTGAACGGATCCATCGGGTCGGACATAGACAGCGGCTTCTTCTGCGGTGGGACATCCGAGCCCGAGAAGAAGAAGCGACGCCGTGACGGCACGGCCCACGGTACGTGCTACGGATGCCAGTTCATCGCACAACTCGCGCTCTTCACCCTTGAGGGACCGGGTGACATCCAAGCACACCCGTTCCAGTTCAATGAGAAGATGTAAGAGCGAATTGGCGCCTCTAACAAAGACATCCACGCTGAGTCTTCCAAATAAGGACCGCCAATACTCTTCGGTCGCAGACAGTGTACACGTGTACTGTTTTGACTCAGCCGCTCTTACGGACTTAGGACGTACAGACGCGCGCGCTTGAATGCTGACGGCTTCGTCAGGCGTATCGCCCTTCTTGGGCTTGCCTTTCGCCTCTTTGCGCTCCACCTCACTCATCAGCTTGAAGATGGCAGCCGCCACCGATGCACGTTGTTCCTTAGAGACCGTCGCAATGTCGGCCTCCTCCATCCAATGAGGCACGAAAAAACGCCCTGGATGTGTACGGCCTCGGGGCTTTCTGATCCGGCTCTCCAGCAACGCTTGATGGCGAGTCTCGCCATACATAGCACACAACCGTGCCAATGTGAGGGGCAAGTCTGTGAAGAGACCTAACAGATGTGTGTGCGCCCGCAAGCGCGCATTCGGCAGATCTGCCGAACTATGAAGCCCCGCTCGAGCGGCCGTTACCGATGTTGAAGCTACAACGGTCTTCCATTCCGCGAACGTGACGGCGTGTTGATGTGTGCTCGGCCAAAACACCTTCCACCCATTGACAACACCCTCATCACGGGGCGGTTCAGGGACAGATGGCGTATCCGCTTCACTGCTGCGAAACTGCGCAATGCGTGCCAACCGTTCCGCTTGCTTAGTAAAGCATTTGAAGGGGTCCACATGCTCAGTGACCTCGCACCATGCGAGAGACAACAGTGCCAAGTGCTGACGGGATGCCGGTAGCGTCTGAAGCTTTTTGATAGCATCGTCTACGTAATTGGCGAGATCACTTGTGACCAGAGGACGTATCTCAGGTAGCTGAGGTGTATTTACACCTGCTGCAGTGGCGGGTCTGCTTCCTAACCACACCGTCGCATCTCCTACCAGCTTGATCACAGCGGGCGTGTGGTCGCTCCATGTGTCACGGGTCGCAACGCTATACAGGTAAGTTCCAGTCGGGTACACAGGAAGAAAGGGAAATGCGGAGGACGTCCAGGTCGCTGTCGCTGTCGCAAGTTCAACTAGATCGTCGAACGCCACTTTCTCGAGGTAAGCACCGCGTGGCGTGGTCAAACGTACAAGATCCGGTGCTGCATGGCATACTCTCCCATCCTCTAAACTTGAAGGCGACAGCAGTGATGCGACAGTTCCATGTATAGCACCGGTATCTGACACAGGCCGGTGTCCTTGAAGCAATGCATCGCACAATGGTTGCGCTTGAAGAGGACGTATCCAATTGGAACCACGGCCGTTGTTGTCGTCGTCGTCGTCGTCACGGGGCTCGGTAAACTGTAAAAGCCAAACAACAGCTGACGAGAGCAGGTAAGGAGTTTTTCGAACATGCGCTGCACGTACGTCCTCCGCAACAGTCTGCAACCATGTATCCAATACCTTTACCAAGCGTTGCATAACACCCACTTGACTCGCCTGTGGGGTCTGGTGCCACATCGTCATCGTAGCCGCATCAATGAGGAGGTAGATACGGGGAACAACTTCCACAACCGATGCCGAGTGCCAACTTATATTGACATCTTTCAGACGTGTACAGAGTTCCCAATCCAAGACCGACGCGCTGCTGGTAAGAATCGGCGACAGATGAAGGTCTGTGCTTTTCGTTTTCGTCTTACTCGACGCGCTGGAGACATTAATAGGTGTCGCACGGGTAAAAACAACCGCTGTGGGTTGCCGTGACGACACCGTGGTCATCGTCGCAGTACAGGCCGTATGATACGCCAGGGATTGGTGCACCAAGTCGCCTGGGAAGTAGGGGGTAGTCTCCAGGGTCCATCGCGATAGACATAGGACAGATGAAACGACATTTCGAATCGATAGAGTACCCGATAGGTCATTCATACGCGCCTCCCACCGCTGCCACACCCCCTCCACTCGCTGCATTCGCCGCATTCGCCCGTCTCGATCGTCGCAAGCTTGCGATACTGGCCGTATATGTGGGACGTTCACAGGGTACCGCGGAACTAGACGTCCAGGGAAGCGTTCGAGTGTTGGACTGTTGAGCGACCTTTTGAGTAACCAACGGTACGCAGAAGCTATGCAGGCTCCTCCAGCTGTACCGGGAAGCTTAGTTGTGTCCGGAACCAAGCCACAGAGTGTCCATAAGCATGGCATGAGATGGGTGCTAGACGGCAGGACCGAGGCGGGCGAAGCGGAGCATGCTTTGTCCACCAACCACGCGACATGATCAGCGATCTCAAATTGCAGTGCCAGTTCACGTTGCTCCTTTTTCGACCATGAGGTCGTTTCCGGCATTGACCAGTACGAATTAACAACGCCGCGTCGCTTCCGCTTACTGAACACCGCGCTCAACATAGCCACTACATTATCGTCGCTCGGAGTGATAGCAGAACGAGAGTTGGATAATGTAGTGGCCACGCTCTGTCCCGACAGCCAGTTTTCAGTGGAATACTGGATGTTGGTCATGAAAGACGTAAAGTCATCCACGAGAATTGACAGGTGAGCTACTGTAGTCCGTAGCTTCTTTCGTTGTTCGTCGTCCTCCACAAACAAGACATCCGGATCACTGGCGTCTGCGGGTACACAGCTCTTCAATCCTTCGATCAGAGAAGATAAGGTACCATCGATAGTATCAACCACACACCATACAGCCATATACTGTATGGCTGTTCCGACGCACGAGAGAACTAGCGACGGAAACCATACTAACGCATGGCCATTGGGAAGAGATGCTTCACTATGACGGTCTGGATGACTCCATTTCACGACACGTTCAAACAGTGTGAGATCCGTATCCGATGGATATGCGCCAATGTAACATGCTTCTACATCCGCCCAGGTAGAAGTATCAGGTAGCTTCCCGTTCGTGCGTTGTACCAATGGCACAGACCTAAGTCGTTGATAAAGCACAAGGTCTACGAGATCCCAAAATAGGCTATCCACCTTATCCTTGTCACGCGCATACGACTGTTCGTCCCCTAAATACTTGGTAAGTGTGTGGAGAATGAAACTCCATGTGTCTGGGTTCTCCGAGCTACCATTCTGAGAAGCCGCTGTCTTCTTCACATTCTTGAGGCTGATGTACGCGGTGGGGAGTACACGATTCACGGTACTCTTCCACTGCTGCATAGTCTTTTGGATAGACGCACTGTTCACTCGGTCACTGAAGACGCCTTTGGGTGTAATGTCAAAGCTGCTCAAAAGCTGGACCACCTTTTTGGTCAACGGCTCCAGTAGTTGTAGGTCAGCAGTGTACCACGTATCCCAATGTGCCATCTCCCCCACCGAAATATACCAGCCGACGGAGACAGCACGGGCGAGGTACATGGAGGAATCAGCCGTCGTCGTGGATGTCACTGTCGCAGCCGGGGCTACGGAGGCTACCAGGTGTGGTTTATGAACCAGCGTACGCGCTACTGTCTGTACAATAGCCATGGTCGCTGGATCCACTGCCCACTCGGGCATTTCCGACCACTCTCGACCAACGTGATGCGATGGACCCCTTGATTCATCCTGCGACTCCAGAAGCGGGCGCTGCGACGCCGTCGAAGAGAGAGGGGCAACAGAGTACACTGGTAACTGTACACGCGGCAACATCTCCGACACATAGGGACCGATGGCTTGGATGTACCCGCTCATCCATGCATCCAATGAGGTAGACAGTACCGGTCGCCCTGGGCGGTTCATCTGAGTTACGTGGTCACGTAACACAGCCATGCCTTTACGGTGTTGTACAAGGCACTGCTCTGTACCGATGGATAGTGCGTCTTCTGTCGGGGACCCGCTGTATGCCCATAGTCTACACTCCTCGTCCAACTCGTTGACGGGACTGTCACTATGCAGCCAGGTCAACCAATGGGTTGTGTTGATGGCTTCGTTGTCCAGATACGTTGACCGTGTAGTTTCGTCACTGGCATCAACATACAGGGTCGGAAGAGGTGCGCTGACAGAACCTGAGGGAGCCTTCGTTGCGTCGCCATCGATATCCATATCCATATCCATAGTAGACGGGGCTTCTAATGGCGATGTTCGTACGGGCTGGATCTGTTGTTTCCAGTCTACAGGGGGGTGGGTTTGCCGTGCTTTCCGCGCCTGTTCCGCGCGGCCGGGTAATTCTAACAAGAATTTTACCAATCCCCACTCCAGCTGTATACCTGCCATCGATACTCCCGATGCCGACATATCCATGGCCTCGGTTCGTACAGGAAGATACGCGTCAAATATCGCCAGCCACCCTTCGGTTACAGCGCTTATGACCGCGGTACGAAAGGACCGAAACATTCGCACCCCGGCAGTGGGTGGTTTTGGAGGTGAGACGGGCGGTGATTCTGCAAACTCCAAAGCCCCCCAGGCTTGCACGACAAGATATAAGGCCAGCATACCTTGAAGTACGTCGCTGCAAGGTCGATACAAGGCGATTGCACGCGTCGACGGATCTGTCCATGACGACGTATGGAACCATGTATGTCTTCGCTCTAGGTAGCGCTGTAAAGCACCCCCATGGCCTCGCATCAGCTCATGGTTCCATACGTCGTCATGGAAGAGACTGGTAACATCATTGTTGTTACCACAGCCAGACATCAATGGCTGTGTCTGCATGGGCTGCGTCTCCAGCATGTCAATATCTACGCGTTGCGACTCCATACATGGCGACTCCATAGATGGCGACTCCAGCATGTTCAAGTTCGCCTCGTTGAATACACGCTTTATACAGTCACACGCGTGTATGAAGACCGTATTCAGGGAGGCGTTTCCCGGAGTCGCCATTTCTCTCATCAGTTTTGTGTACGACGAACGTAGCTGATCCACCGATGATTGTGAGAGTCCCATGTTGGGTGGTGGTGACGACTTTTGACAGTCCATTATCCACGCATCCAACGAGGCCGAATCGCACCGTTCGAACGGGTCCGCCTTGAGCCGTGACACAACCGATGGCTCTGGGTCATCGCCATCCTTACCGCATTCTACCATAAGAGCGCGTTGAGGTAGAGATGAGGCTTGTATCCATGGTGCTATTTTAGCCAGACTCACGTAAACGCAACGCAGCCATGCCCCATGTAGCACAGATGGCAGCCCCGTCCATTGGATGCGAGCGACGTGTTCGTGGATGACGAATAATGGCAGCGGGAGTTCACCAAGCACCTTATCCCAAGTCAATGGTAGGTATGCTTCCCCCCGCGAATACGCCAGGGCAAGAGCAGTATCATCCCGGGCCCCAATTCCACGTTGTTCTTTCTCTGTAGAAGACAGCGTAAAATTTAGTTACTTAAACTATGTATACATAAACACAAGAAGACTTACCTGAACGAAAAAGATAATCGTAAACGAAGTCGTTCATAGACGATAACGACGCGTCTGTACACGCATCCACTTTGGCTCTGTAGACCCACTCTAAGGGAAATGCGGTCTGTGCAGGATCGACTGATATTAACGCGGTACTGATCCTCCCGGGGAGAAGAGTCATCCAAAGTCCTGGAGCCTGCCTGAGGCCTACGTCTTCTCCCGTCTTTCCCATGGTATTGGCGGTGACAGCCGACCAGAATAAGCGATATGCTGGTGTATCCATGTCTGCATGCGAATGAGTTGTCGGTGATGTGGATGCGTCCAGACGAACTCCCCGTTGTACCGACCGGTTGATAACAGACGTAGACAACACCTTCAAGTTGCTCTTTATTGTTCTCTTCAGACGGGGGATAACCTCGATACATGCCAGTGGATCACTTTGGAGTCTTTCCAGAACAAGCTCCAACTCATAGTTGTTAGGTATACCAACCGTACACCGTAACACCAACGCATGCATCGCCATATGTCGCGCACACGACCCAAACGCTTCGATCAGACTCAATGGCCTCCGTGCCTGGTCGCTGCTGGTCGCTAAATCCGTTGGACTTGCATACGGAGGAATACCAATGACATCGGGAAGAGCGCGTGTCTTCGCACGGGGGTCCAATGCAGCCTGGCGAGATGCCTCCATAAGGCGAGCTAAGCCCTTATCCTTGTACAAGGACTTGGCCATTTGGATGAACGCAGGTTGGAGGTGGAACGGCTCTCGAAGCTTGGCCATGTAGTGGACCTCCAGCTTGGCAAGGAGTTTGCGTGGTTGTAAGCCTTGCGAACTGCTGGCGACGGTCGATCCGGTCGACACTTCTTTTCCCGTCAGCGAAGCCACGGCTGCCGTATCCTTGGCGGACGTCCAAATACGGGACGCCATTCGACGCCATTCGCGATGCACTCGCTCGTAGTCGGAATTGGCGTCCAGGTCGGAAAACACCATCCTATCAAAATTAAATAGGAGTGAGACCCTGAAAACGTGTCCTAGTTGAGACTACTGTATGCCCATACCTGCGTGAAAAAATGTACCTAACCCTATGCGGGTCGGTTGATATCCATGAATAACGTTCGTCAGCCAAGAGACTGTAGATACTCCAATGAATCGTCTGACGTTGGTACGCTTCCTACGTTTCACGGTCAGACATTTGTTTATCTCGTCAAGCTAACCAAGAGAAAGAGAGAGGAGAGAGAGAGAAAGAGAGAAAGAGAGAAAGAGAAAGAGTCAGAGTCAGACACCAAAGAAGGAAGAGTCAGAGTCAGACACCAAAGAAGGAAGAGACAGAGCTACATTGGACAAGGGTTACTTACTGTTGTTTAGTCCTAGTGTTTGTTTAGGTTGCGGACTGGTTCGTTTGTAAAACTCAGTGCAACATTTCGACGATGCGGCTATGCTCAACCGTCTACTCACGCACGTTCATAAGCCAACTCACCGTCTGAATACTACACAGGCGAAAAGACTATCTTTATAGTCTTATGTGTGTGTAACGAAAGGCAAGAAATGCTCAGAAGAACGTTTCGAACGACAACGACCGTGGCGGAAGGCAACACCCTCCAGCATAATGAAGTGAAAAGAAAGGACTCTCTGAAAAACGAAAACAATGTGACATTTTGAGGGGGCGAGTCACTCCTCTCTACCCTGACATGTACTATCCCCTACACAGGGGATTTAATGTACAACTCTCATCCCTTGTCTTGGGGTTTTCATATATCGTATCCCCCCTCCCCCCCAAAAAAGTCCATGAACATGGCAAAGTGAAAAGAAAAGAAAGGACTCTCTGAAAAACGAAAACAATGTGACATTTTTAGGGGGCGAGTCACTCCTCTCTACCCTGACATGTACTATCCCCTACGCAGGGGATTTAATGTACAACTCTCATCCCTTGTCTTGTGGTTTTCACATATCGTACCCCCCTCCCCCACCCACACAAAAAAAAAAAGAGAGGGGTGGAATAAAACCAAAGCCACCTGTTTTTACAAAAAAGCCATACGCTGGCTTTTTTTTTTTTTTGGAGTCTTTCATCCAACTCCCGCTTTTTTATTTCTTATAATGCCGCGCCCTAGCCTTCACTGTATTTTGAACGCCACAGAGGATGATGAGGCGCGTCGTGCTTGGGTTGCTTACTGTAATGTCTCTTTGTTGCCGTCTGCATTAAAAACGTTCAAATGGAACAGCGACAGCGATAGACCGCCGCTTGCGTGGGGCGACGACACATCTCCACAATGGATTCTCCTTGCTCTGATTCCAACCGACCAGTGGGCTGTACTCTTTCTTTTTCCGTCCGAGCAAATCGCGTGGGTAGAAGAGCACCGATGGCAAACACAGTGGCAATGGCTGGTATTACTAGACGGCTTAACACACCCGCTATTCCAGGGTGAACAGGCGCGATACTGGACTCAGACCGTAAAAGATCGCAAATGGTACGATGTGTGTTTAACATGTTCTCGTCCGCTCTTCCAAAACTTTAACCCGTTTCCTGACTGGCTACTTATTTGGACTTACCTGTGCGTCCATTGCTATCTACGTTACTCTGCCACACCGTTGCCGTTGCCAGAGCCAGCAGTATGGGCCGCCGCGTCTGGAGATAAAGTATCCACCGCTGCTGTTGGCCCCCTGCTTTCGTTGACCCAATGGGTCACTTATAGTGTGGCACTACGCCGACAGCGATGCAGTTTGGGGCCTGCACCTAGTAGTCACCTTGCACACTTGGATCCGACCGATGGCCTGGACCGTCTTCAATCTACGATCACGCTACCGGGATCTCTAACCCTGCCTGAACTGTACTGGAATTGGATAACAACCGAGCCAGAAAGTACAGCAACACCGTGGCTTGAGTGCTTGTCTCCATTTATTTACTTTGCACTACATGGAGCAGCGTAGCTTACTTTACACTAGTCGATATAGGTTCTCCATTGCTGGAACGCACTGCGAGAATGTAAACTGTAATGGCTATAGAGGGCTGGTTCACTACCACACTCGATGGAATCTCTCGAAACATCACAGTCAGTTCTTGACGTCTGACGTCCGGTGGGTGTGATACATCCGCTGGAAGAGTTCGGTGAAATATATATTCCTGTATAGACGATGGTCGGTCCGCACGGCTCGCCTTGTTAGGATACAGACGTGCATGTCTAACTTGCAACGGTGCCGCCGGCTCGTTACTGTCAAAACGCAAAAACCAATCAAGTGAACGCCACTGACGCACGTTCGCCTGTCCAACACTTTCCCGCTTTCCAGTTGCGCGACGTTCAGCACGCTCTATACGGTCGCTTGTACGTTTGAAGTACGCGCTATAGTACGAGTCGGTGAATGGACGCATGCTTTCCCGGTGTCCCTGACGACGCACCATATTTATCGCTATCCTTTGGACGTGTTGACTTCACGTTCGTTTGGGTTTCGTTGACGTGTTGTTTAGATAGGCGCAAGCAACCCACACTTGCGTGCAAATACACGGTGGATGAAAGTGGGGAGCGCTGCTAGGTATCAAACATAACAACGATACAAGCGCAACAATGGGCCACACCCACATCAACGACTTCTCAAGAGGGGGGTGACTCGCACTACGAGTAGTGTACCACGTTACTAGTGGGAGCGCAACGAAACTGATGCCGAGCAGACTTCCTAGACCCCAACTATATATTTCAAGAACCAACGGTTCACGCGCGAGTAACTCGTACAAAAAATAATGTACGGTCTCTGCAATAATTAATACAAGGAGTAAATACTGGCAGAGACTGACTATCCACATAGTGTTTATGTTTACGTTTACTTCGACAGACAGAGTCTGTCGAAGTGTTCAATTAGACTACCCCCCCAAAAAAAAAAAAAAAAAAAAATAAAAAATAAACTATTTGAATATTAGTCTAAGCCGATAAACCGGCAAGTGTTTGGGTCGTAGGTAGGAGCTGTATCTGCCTGTACTGTAAAAAAAGCATCGTAGGGCGCAGGAGAGTGGTCGCTACAGAACCGCAAACGTTGAAGATAATACCGGTCTTTACCAGCACCGTCTACCGCCGCGTGCCAATTCACCCATTCTAACCAGGCCAAATATAACGTATAGGGAATATCGGATAGCGTCTTCCCTGCCTCCGTCACGATGTCAATTGTCATCGCCAACAATGACCCAGAAAGACGTGTAATCTTGTACGACGCAACTTTCATGCCGTCGCTCGCTTTGTTGGCGGTAGGGTCGCCTAGTTGTTCGATAAGTTGTCCCAAGGAGGGGCATCGACTGGCCAGTTCCTTTATTTTGGAGTTATAGGCTTTACTAACGTCGTGGCGGTTCATGGTTCTTCCTTTTTTTTTTTTGGGAGGTACTACGCACGGAGGTTCCACGCCAAAGGGATAACAGAAACGCACACACATAAAATACACACATAAATATGGAGCGGTTAGACCCTCGATTTGAGTCCTACCCTGTAGTCCTTGCCTTGAGGTGGGCGCCTGAGCGATATCGTCAGAACGATTCTTCTCCGTTACCATGGGTGGGGGGGGGGCGTGATCGCCTCTTTACCTTTATGCATCCCTATGACGGATGCCCCTATGAAACAATGGATGTGACTGTGACGTTCTCTCATCCCATTTTCTATTATAGTGAGTTTCTGAGTGGAGTGTTAATGACGGCATGGGAAGCATCGAGTGCTCAGCAACCAGTTAAGAGTGAGTTGATGTCTGGTCCCCGTGGGTGCGACCCATTAGTAGAGAGGTTTCTAAGTATGTTTCAGGCTCCCCTCTCCTTTGGGCGAGCGACGGACTGCTCGCTCCCTGTTTTGTTGCTGGACGAGGTGGACACCACAGCAAGTGCTCTGCAACGCCTGATGTGTATATGTGAACATGCTCGTAATGTGAACCCTCCGCCGAGTATACTCTCTCCCATCGACCCGATTTCCATCCACGAGCGCGGCGAGCTCTACCACCGTCCACTCAATGACAATGTGACGATGAACCAAGCTTTAGCCGCCGTCATAGACCAAGTGCTTCCTACACTCGATGACATAAAAGAAGTCTTGCTGCTAGCTAATTACCTGGCTATGCCGGCCATAGAACACTGTCTGTATGTACGCTACGCCCAGTGGATTTCCACCCTTCTCGTCACCACGCCAGGAGCGCAGATAAGCTCTAGAGTGCACAGTTTTTTTTAGGGCCGTGTACTGTATCAGGGAGAAGTGTCCTATACAGTCATGTACTAGTGACTACATGACCCCAACAAATGGCCACTCCTGACCTTGCCAGATTGGCAAAAACACTTGCAACGTTGCTTCGGTCGCACCCCCCTGTGTCACCCACCTCAACTATCAGCGGTACCAAACGTCCACTCATCTCGTCTCCCACGGATGCGACCTATAAGCGGACAAGGGAAGAGACGTATGAAGACCGTGCTTCGGCGCTTGAGAGAGCTGGCCAGCTGCTCTTGGAGGAGATGAGGGCAACGCGTTTACCGAGAGACGACGAAGACGTCGCTCGTTCAGAGAGACCGATTTCGAGTCGCCCTGTCCCCACCCCCCCCGGCTCTGAACCTCACGTTTTGGCTGACAGGTTGGACAGCCTGAGTGATTTGTTGACGGGTGTTGATCTTGATTCTAAGTTACGTAACCGCTTGGCGGCCTGCATGAATGATGCTGTAACAGGATTGGGTTCCAGTGAGTATGCAGTGGAACAGATCCGTACCCTTCTCGACACACTCTCATACGACGAAGCATGTGGCTTGTTGAACTCGCTCTACGGCAACCGCGAAGATACCCTTCTTGAACAGACTCGCGGGGGGACCCTGACGAGTGTGGCGCCTCTTCCGCGCTTGACAGCGCTAGAAGAACTTCTATTACAGACACAGATCTTGTATCCTCAACAGAAATGGATCGAGGATATCAACGCATTGGATACATTATTCCGGAAGGAACGCTGGACCGAGTTGGATTTAACAACAACGTATGAGTTTGTCTGTTCGAAATGGGCAACTCTATCAGTTAATAAGTATACACGTTCACGGACAGTGCCATCCACCTTTACGAGTACCTGGTTCAGTTGGAAGTGCTTTCTGGAGACTCATCACCTCACCGGCGTATTTAAGAATGACCGAGAGGCAATTGCTGCAGTCATCTCAGATTTAGAGCCTGTTGAGCCTGTACTTCGACATGGCATTTGTTTCAAAGCAGGTACTCTAGGCGCTCAGTGCCCGGGGTTTATTGCCGAAGCTGCTCGACGATGGAAAGCCCATGAACCGACGTACATGGATGACGGCCGGAATTTGGCCCGACTTCTCTGGTTCTTCTACAGATATATACATAAACTAATTGAGGAGTGGATAGGATCACTTACCCAAACCTCATCGACGTATATGCCTGACACACTTTATCGTCCACCGACTCCTCAACCCGCGACTCCTCAACCCGCGACGTCCGATTCACCGCCAACATCCCCCTTGGTGGAAACTCAATTGGTATCGCAGAATCATACTTCGGACATAGTAAGGAAAAAGGTAAAACAAATGGAGGCAAGAGCGGCAGCAACAGCAACAGCAACAGCAGCAGCGACTGTGTCTGTGTCTGTG
>Ga0136586_1000180_pt1 | contig 16689 bp, 17 predicted proteins | sample AntRauMFilla1562_FD_104926 | JGI IMG/M metagenome (GOLD analysis project Ga0136586, IMG submission 104926) | Saline lake microbial communities from Rauer Islands, Antarctica - Metagenome Filla 1 #562 | ecosystem: Environmental > Aquatic > Non-marine Saline and Alkaline > Saline | place... | reverse complement strand
GCACAAGCTCGTTTATGAAAACGTGATGCAGTTTGACAAAAGCGACAACCGCATCGAAATTTACCTGCCGTTCCTCGGTTCGCCTGTAGGTGACACTACGGTACAGGCTTGGACAGAATTTTGCCACAGTGAGTATGTCAAGTCCCATGAGATCGAATCGAAAGCGAGTAACTTGGCTAAAATTGCTCAAGCTCGCTGGTGGGTGTGGTACACCCACGTGTAATCATGCCGTCTTGTAACAAACACTCCCTTTGTATCTTTTATTAATAAACGAGTAAAGAAGACGATTTCCTGTGTTGTCTTGCGGTGACTTTTCGAGCCGACACATGTCGACAGCCGCAACATCCACCATCAGTTTCGAATTCACAGCTCTCCAAACACTCCCAAGTCGACCATACGAATGCATTTCTGCAACATTCGTGTTTTTTTGGTTGCGAATCGTGCCTGCCACTGCATATGCGCAGTGCAAATGCTTTTGTGGAGGACTATTTTTGTAACAAGTTGATTTCACACGCGCTGCGAGTGTTGCTTTCTCAAAACTTGACAAGTGCAGAACACACCACACGATTGGACACGTCATTGTCATGTCTCTGAAGCGTGTCAATGGCTCGAGTTCGATGCTCAAACTCCCCGCGACAACCCTCAAGATGATTCCGGACTTTGACGGCCTGAATGACTCTTGCCTGCAGGGGAAGACGATTCGCCAGATTCTTCATGGGCGGTTTGACTCCAAAGGCAACGATGTCAGTGGTTTTTTTGTGCCAATGGACGTCGTCAATGTGGTTCTGGGCATCAAGACCATGAAAATCAACGTTGATATTGCCCCAAGTCTTCGTTGGGTTGACGGCGGCAACAGCACTCCTCTTGCTGTTGTGAAAGCAGCTGATCTCAGTGCTGTGGTGAAAAATCAGCACACGAATGCGGTCGTTTCAGTTGCATCTGCTGTACAGCCTCCTATCAACCCCGTCGAGGGGCAGGATATGTTGGCCGTGCAGAAACCTCCTGTTACGTCGACAGTTCTACCCATTAATGCTTTCAAGGTTGACTGTAAGAATGAGTCCATGTACGGCAAGAAAATGCGGGACGTCAACATCGGTGGGTTCTCTGTAATGAGCGACGCTGTGATTCGCTTCCGCACTAGTGACCACAAGCCTTTTACTGCGTACCTGCTCGTGGCAGTGGGAAGGTATCTCAGAGTTGGGGATGCACATCATGCCATCAAAAAAATGGTCGCTCGCAAAGATGATAAGATACATGGCCTCGAGAGCCTTGAGTTCGACAACAAGTTGACAGAAGATCCGGTTTGTCACATAAAAATTTCATTGTTTTACTGCCATAATTGTACTGATTTTTATTATAAAACAAAATCAAATTTGACAATAATATAAACAGACAAAGTCTTTCGTCATGATGGATTTCGAGGATGTGCTCTTGTTTTTCAACCGCATTGGCATGCGTATCGTCAAGGACCATGTCATGAGTGCATATGGAAATGTTGATGGCGTTGGGGATGACGTAGGGACTCATGTCGTCAAGTCCGTATACAAAATCGACCCACCTTCAAATCGTCATACCATACGAATCGAACACATTGTGCGCGATGAGATCGATACATATTTCGATGGATTTATACACAACAAAAAGTTGGAAGGTGGCGATTTTTCTCACCAAAAAATAATTGACCACCGGCTCCGCATTGGAAATACAATATTAGCAGTTGAGACCGACGAACATGCACATGTCAGGTATAAACAAGAAAACGAACGATATCAAGACTTCATGAGGTCGTTCTCGTATAGATTCGTATTCATCAGATTTAACCCACATACAAATATGGAAGACCCGCGTGCAAAAACAGACTTTAAACACAAGCTTCATGTGCTCATGGATTACATCAGGACTCATATTGAACGCATCCAAAAAGGACAGAATGTCTGGAAGCTTGAGATTGTAAGACTATTTTACGGAGCACGTGTGCAATTTTATGCCATAAGCATGTAAGCTCCAGTTGCCGGAATGATGGAAAATTGAGTTGCATGTGTCTCGCTCTCTCTCGCATATGTGCACTTTCTGCTGAAAGTCAAATGTTTGGCCTTAAACACTCGCTTGTAAAACTGGAGTAATAAACATCAAAAGCAGACCATCCTTTGTGTTGTCGTGTCTCAGTGACCAAAGATCTAACAATTTCCCCAAAAGTCAAGTAAACAAAATTTCCGTATAACGAATTTATTCAGAAACATACAGGAAGGGAACGTTCCGTCCCTCGCTATTCTACCGTGTAGTTCACCACGAATTTGATCTTCGACATGTCTGGCATGTCGACGACTCCCTTGCCCATGAGGTTGGCAGGAATCATGTGTGTCTCGATGAAGAGACCAAAGTCATCTACGAGGGAGTCGAAATTGTCGTCGTCTTCGTCCAAGAGACCGCAGAAGCCCTCTGAAGTGACCGACTCAAAGTACCACTTCCCGGCCGACGCGTGGTCCTTGAGCGTCCGATACACCGACTTCTTGAGACCACGCCCCTTAATAATCGGGATGTAGTACGAGGAGACTTCGGTTGGGCCCTCGGTGCAGTCGTTCAGCTGCATCACCATCAGACCGCCGGCGTCTGCATCCACTGTCGCTTTGCACTTGGTGTCAGGGACAACAGTCGGGTGGTCAGAGCACTTGACGCCCTTCCTCTTGCCACAAGCATCGACAACCATCATTTTCTTGACAGCACCACCTTCCATGATGCGTGTTTTTGGCCAAAATGTGCAATAAATCCGGTTAAATAGACAATTTATGCATAAAGCCCGAAATAGCCACATTTGAGGAAAAAAGGTTCTCACATATGTAAATTTTCAGCTAAAAGGACCATCGCTGCGGCACAACAGCGATTGGCGAATTTCTGCCAAGGAGCAGCTGGAGCACGAAAGCAGCCTGCGCCTGCGTTGCTAATGCCGCCTGTAGGAGGTGCCATTCCGCCAGTCAATTTCCTAGCTGTCTGCGTTTGTTGCTCTCTTGTGTACCACCACCAGAGAAAAAATGAGTGGTGGGAACTTTTTTTCGTGTTCTGAAACCGCGAAACCTATATAAAACATTTTAATGTTGCTTACTCCTCTCGCTGAGGTTACTCCTTAATAAACACTCTTAAAATAAAAAATACAAAAGATCCGATCGGTGGGCATTCGAACAGTGATTTTGACATGCATGCGCCGGCAATTGAACAGTGATTTTGACATGTATGCGCCGACCGACGGCGGTGCAAAGACAAGCGACACCGCTGTGAGCATGTCAATGAGTACTTTTGTGGAGTTTTTCGAGCATCGTGTGTTCGGACGCTCCGTGCAGACATACCGCAACGACGATGCCGAGACTGAAGTGCTGATCGTTGATTTTGATCGACTCTTGGCCTCGTGCCACAATCATGCCACTGATGAGGATTTTCTTATATTGTTTTTTTTCCGCACGCCCATTGTGCATACCGGGCGTCTCGCCTGGATTAAAGACGAGTTTCCCAAGGCTGGCGCGCAGCTATATCTTGTCCATCTCATACATCTACTTGTGCAACCGTATGTACATGCAACGTCTCCTGGATTTTCACAGCGTCGTGTTCACAGCCGTATTTTGCTCACCCTGCTGCGCTTTGCCACCAAAAGGCCACACTTCATGCTTCTTCTTGTGAACTCGAGCACGGAAACAGGGGACGATCGAAGGATGGACGGGTCGGAACTGTTTGTAAAAGTTTTACAATGTGAGGGGGCCGGTGATGTGTTTTCTTACCTCGTGGACTATGACTTCCGAATGGGCACGCTTCTGGCATACAAGACACACCGGGAGTTTTTTGCATACATGCATGGAAATATTACTTTGTCGTCCGTAGCAAACGCATCTTCGTCGGATCGAATGCAGAAGTTGGAGGCGATTCTCACTGTGAATGGCCAGGAATTTACAAAACACATTTTCGACTGGCCTTGCGAGAAATCGGCGTTCGGTCAGGAGGCGCCAATCATCGTTTCGGCAACTTTAGCACAGTATTACGTGCGCATGGCAATGGCTGTGGTTTCCAAGATAATGATACACCACGTGGTGCTCTGGCATTGCAACCCAAGACTGTGTGCTGAGTGCCGTGTTTTGTTACAAGACCCAGAGACAAGAACCCAATTAATTTGTGCGGATGCTTCAGATATGATGCAACGTATCATTCACGGTTACAAGAAGAAGATGTATGCTTCATGGCATAATGAACTGCGATTGCCAGCAGATATGGACGCCAGTCTATGTCAGCAAAAAACGCCATGCAAGTCCTGCAGTGACGAGCTGTATAAAATACAAGAGAGGGCATTCGTTTATGGTGCATTGACTTGGTGTCCGTTTGCTGACCGTGGAATTCGCATGTATATGAAAGTACTGGAACGAATTGTCACATTCTGCCCCCAGGCTTTGTCAATCCGCTGCGACGACGTCAACTGTTTTGAACAGCTTGAACAAATCTGGGAGGATCACCTGCAGTACCAAACTGAATTTCACCTGCAGATGTACGCGAGCATCTGTCGATTAATCATACCTTTTGCAACCATGTTCCAACTTTCCGGAGAGTATGAACCTAGAAGTTTTGGGCATTGTCAAAGCATGGAAGCGCAAGCGGGCAGCTGTAACAATGGCGTCCTATTGTTTGAAATCGCCAAGTTCAGAACCGCGTTCGAATTGTCGAAATGTGAGGCATTTTGCATGGCAAGTCATCATCGTCTTGGTAATCAAGGCGGATTGAACTTCTGCTGGGCCTCGTCGTTACCAGGTGTTTTATTTCAACACATCATATCACAAGTACAAGATGATGTGGCGTTGACTGTTCAAGATTTTGAAGCATCACAGTGGACCAATGGGGAATCGTTTGGGGGTGCATGGGGTGAGATAGATCCAGATGGAGAACCCTCTGAAGAGCGCAGTGACGATGGATATGACGAGGACGAGGATGAGGATGATAAGGACGAGGAAGAGGATGATGAGGACGAGGAAGAGGATGATAAGGACAAGGAAGAGGATGATGAGGACGAGGAAGAGGATGATGATGACGAGGAAGAGGATGATGAGGACGAGGAAGAGGATGATGAGGACGAAGACCATAGTTTATAGCGATGACAGTTCATTTCTCATAAACATTAAGACTTATTCCGCACTTTTTGCACATACTGAAAGACTAATTTCTTTGTGTGAGATGTTAAAACTTGAGTAATAAACGTCCAAATCAGAACATTCCCTGTGTTTTCGTGTCATTCACACAAGTCCATATTCTTGTGCAGTGTAAAAAGAACCTGAAGCTCAGGGTCTGCGTGTCTGTACAGCAATGCTGTACCTGCTTTCCGTAAAGACAGCAGGAGCTACTGAAACGGCCAAGCGACAATGGGCTTCGACAGTCAGTGGCCAAAGATCTGGAGTGAGAACAGCAGCTCGTTTGTTGTCGAGCGCGTCACGTGCAAAACCGTATTTATTGATGCGCAAATCCAGCTCATGAAGTCGTTTGTGAAAGAAGATGAAGATAGTTGGCGGTCGTTTGTACAGCGCACCTTTTTCGCTCCGATTGCCGAGTTCCACCGCCGATATGACACCGTTATCATTTGCTTTGACAATTATCAAAATGTGCCCATCTTCAAATCCATCGAGCAGAGCAAACGCATCTCTACTGCCGCGGCATCCACCAGCACCTTCCAGTTCAAAGCGGGCGATGTGCTCCCAAGTCGACCATACGAACAGCGAATTTGGGTGCAGGCCTTGCAGAACAGGACATTCAAGAGCAATATCATCTCGCTGATTACTTCCATGATCGCGGCAGACTACGTTCCCCCGCGTCGCGCCACAACGCTCGTGGTGGACTTTGTAAACTCCACTCGCATCGACTACCACACACAAGGCAAGACACGTGCTGTTCTTGAGCACATGAAACCTATGGGTGAATCGGATGTGAAATTTATGCGGTATGTACCGCTCTTTGGCGATCTTTGTGTCGATTCCATTGACTCGGACGTTTTGCTCATTGCGGCACTCTTCGTGTCGCGCAATTCGTCCAAACACAATATTTATGTGCGCCGGTACAAGACACGACCCGCTCTTCCTGCATCGCTAAAACGCAAGCTGCCAGACTGTGAACCAGAGAAAAAACGCTTCGAATATGAAATCATTCACGTGAACCTATGGATGGATCTTCTACACACTCGTATGCAGAAAGCAGTCGAAGCCGCTGCAGTTTTGGAACTTCCAGCAGTCCTCGATCCACCGAGTCCTGCCTATCTTACGGCCATTCTCTCGTTTCTGGTGCTGTTGTGTGGGTGCGACTACTCCAAAAAGTTGCCACGCATTGGCGTGAAAACGCTATGGGACAACGTCGATATGATCGTGCCCGCCATCGTGGCATGCACATCCTACACTAACAACGTCTTTGTGGTGGATACCACCGTGTCGATTGATGGGCTCATCGCTTCGCTGTACGCTCGCACTTACACTCGACACGTGCGTCTCAATAGCGCGGGTGGGGGTGCGATTGGAAGCGGGATGGACACCGTTCTGACGATGTTGCACTCAAGCTCGCTCTCTGAAAAAACCAAGCAAGACCTACCAACACGCGTTTCTCTTTGTACGACCCTCCGAAATATCGAGTGGGTCATCAACTATTGGGCCATTGAAAACGGCGATCCAGCCTGCCCTGTCGATGGTACGCACGGCTTTCGCATTGTGGATAAAAAAGTGGTGTTTACGTAATATGACGATTTCGACAGTGGCGTTTCAGCCGCACACGTGACGAGTTGGTCCGATGAACTCATGTGACACATGTCTATTCTGTGAGCCATGTGTCGTGATTTTGGGGTTTTATGTTTTTGTGTGGGATGATATCTTTGTTTCCGTGAACATCGCAACGTGAAGATATTCGTGGAAATCATATCACAGAGGTATATAACCTCAGAACCCGCGCGTGAATGGAATCAAGTGCAAATGACGAGAGTAAAATTCAAGTTGTGCTTATTGTGGGGAGCAGCGGTACCACTGTCGGTCCTTTCGTCGGTATTGATACTTATGCAACTTACTGCCAGACTTCCGAGAGATCCAAGAATCGAACCTGCAACAACCACAAGCCGAAACGCAGAATTGATAGCCTCAAAAGCACATGTGATCCGCGTAAACGCTGAAACGATAGGCGCCAAGGCAGCGACGATCAGTACAAAATCCGAATCGATACGTATAAAGGCCGAAATGGTGGACGCAAAGGCAAGACGATTCGATGTTTTGAAACGAATGCTGTCCGACGTTGCTTCGGCGAACAAATTTATACAACTAATGAAAAGTGAAAGTTTTGAAAACGAAGTTCTTCCCGAAAGCACAATGCTGAATCATAGTATTTGAACTAAGAACAACACTTTGACGACGTGCAAACGTGCTGTCGCGTGGTCACATCAGTCGATATTAGGCGATGGATGCGAAAAGTTGTTCCTTGATGTTGGATCAAACATTGGCATCCATGCCCGTTTCTTGTTTGAACCTGAGCTCTACAGACCACGACATGTGTATGATGACGTATTCGATAATGAATTCGGAGTGCACAGAACACACGATAGAGAAAAGATATGTGTATTGGCATTTGAGCCAAATCCTGCTCATCGACAGAGACATCAGGATTTGGCGACAGCATACGCAAGACAGGGGTGGAGATATCGTGCCTTTTATGCCGCGGTTCGCGGTGGTTCGTGGGAATCTCGCGGACACGATAAACTTGTCTTTTACCGCAATGACGGGCATGCCAACAACGACTGGGGATTTTCAGTCGGCACGATGCATTCAGAAAAAGCACATATAGAGAAGATCGAAGTAGCGACTATTGACATTACACAATTTGTGATGAAGCATGTTGCACATGCATCTACGCGTCCCAGGCGAGTGTTGATGAAGATGGATATCGAGGGAAGCGAGTACGCCGTCCTCCCGCATATGTTAGCGAACAATGCTTTCCGTTATATAGATGCAATAACAGCCGAGTTCCATCACTGGTCGCGTGGATTTCTATTTATAAAGGGAACTTTGCACATTTCACAGGTCGAAAGCATCGAGTTCTCGAATATTTTCTCTTATCTACTCAAGGCAGTCTACAACACAACTTTTAGGACTGTCGATGATGAGTCGTTTTTATTTGATGGTAAAAAATTTCCAATTTAATAAACATCATACGTATTCCTCGGCCACGTGGCAAAATTGTACAATGGCAAATTCGGACGCTGAAATGCTCCTGACAATGTAGACGTACGTGTTTGTTGGGGGGTGTGATGCTGTGGTATATAAAGATTCCATCATCATGCACCAGACGACGCGATCTTGGGTGCATTTCATGGAGTACGAAGATGACGAACTCGTCGCAGAGTGTATGGACTTCGAAGAGAAAAACACCAACAAGTTTGACGACTGCTACAAGTTGTTCGATCAGGGCATGGTCTTCGCTGCCCACCAACTCATGTTGAAAAATATTGATGGTTGTGTGGATCTGGGAGGGCGGCAGAGTGAGTTGTACGACGCCATTAAACGCGAGCACACGTTTGTCTTTGAAAAACGTCGAAAAATGCAGACCGCGTTCAATTGGATCAGCTCATCGTCATCCGATAGAGGCAAAGGCTTCGATGATGAAGTCAAAATCTCGACCGGTCGCGATAACCCAAACGATTTCCTGATGGACACACAACTGGACGCGGGAACAGCGCAATGCACGGCTCTAGCGTCTAGACTGGAGTTTACAAGTGAGTGGATCGACGCTGTGTCGTCGTCGGACTTTGTTCGTCGACTTTCTGCACATTCTCACATTGCCTGTTTGACGGTCTCCAATCCGATCTGGCGCATGTTAGGTGGCAACGTTTTGTACGTGCGAGTGGACTGCTACAACAACATTCTCTTTGATGCACAGTACATCGTAATCATCAGGCCGCTCAGCGCACAAGACGCCGATAAATACAATATAACTGGCGCTAAGGGCAGTCGTATTTTCCTGTCATTTTCGTCCGTTACGTTTGTATTTTCAACCACCTGTGGGAATTCAGGACCGAGCCTGACGCACACTAGCGCAAACGTCAAAATTTTCGTCGAGCAAATGCAAATGATGCGCTATGCTCCTTCCTATATCAACAACATGGCGTGCATCGACTTCTTCACGAAAATGTGTCGGCATTGGGCTAACACTGCCCGACAGTTAGGTGACATGCTGTACGATGGGGATCGTCTGGCAAAATTGGTAGCGTTCATTGAAAAACAAGCGCTCCTGGCCGAATAATCCGTTTGGAGTCTTTCAATTGAGACGGCGAAAATCCAGTGGATTACAACAGGCTTATTATAAACAGCGATTCTCGTTCTCTTGGAAACAATGACTATATAAGTGTTGTGAATTGGCCATTGACAGCAAAACTACCACATTACAGGAACACAACGCACCATACTTGTCATGTCAACGTCGATAGTGTCGAGCGAAAATTTTGCAGTGTTGCATGAAATATTGACGAAAATCGCTGGAGATTCTACTACATATGCGGTGGCACACGTGCCTGCGTCGGACGCAAGTTTTGATAGAGACGACACATTCGGTTCAGTTTCTGGTGAAACCGAGCAAAGTTTTGACCCCGAGCAAACGACCTCTGTGAATACATCGCGTCAAAGTCACAGGTCTAGTCAAAGCAAGTCATCCGAGCCAAGTTTTGACCCCGAGCGAACGACCTCTGTGAATACATTGCGTCCAAGTCACCTATCTAGCAAAACTGATGTATATCGTGAGCAACCCAATGGTAGTAAGAATGGATTCGATCCTGAGGCACAACTCCCGAGATCGCAAAACTCTCCCAGATTCAGTGCAATTTAAACTTTCAGGATGATATTTTCGGAGAAACCATAAAAAACATTCGTGATTCTTTGGAATACATTGAACAAGAGACTCAGCATCGTGTAGCTTCAAAAGCAAGTCTGGGTCTATCAGGTACAAAAGATCATGATAATACAGGAAGCACTTTATCTTTGCACAGCAGTAGACAGTAGACGAGTGCAAGCATCTGCATTCACCTACGATCGTGTCGGGTATAGTACACGCAATAGGTGTGTATTATTGCGATTCGAGAGGTCGGATTCCGACAAATTGTACATATTCATAAACACGGACTTTCGCATAAGAGCGTCACATGTGCACATGTTCGTAAGCGCACAGCACATAAACACTGCAAAGGCCAACTGTCTAATGAACATTAAGTACATGCGGTCGAGTATGGATTGTACACGTAGCGGAAAAGTGTGCCACTGCATGCTGTTGTGCTGAGCGGCCTGTCGAGATTTGTATATCAACCTTTTTGTAGGAGTTTGTATGCTAAAAAGAGGTGTTTGGAACACGACACACCACGCAATAATTTACCCTTCAGCGGAGTGCAGTGTAGAATAGTCGAACGTACGAATGTACGCATGCTGAGGGTCAGTGAGATTCACCTGAAATAAACCCTCGAGTAATGTCTGTTGATACGACGTTTGTATGTTCATAGTGCGCTGAGGTGCAAACTGACCTGTGCGGAGGACCACAAGCCGCACATAGTGTTGGAACGCCACAATGCTTGCAATATGATATATGATCGCATGAAAATTGAGTGATTCCCTGGCCTTACTCAGCATTTCGAGAACTTGCGAAAGACATGTGACGGAGGCGGGGATGGAGGAAAATAGATGTAATCCAAACGTGCGTTGTGCTGTTTCTGGAAATAAAATTTCGTTGGACATTTTTTGTTCATGCTGCTTGCGCAATAAATGCCAAATCATATCTTCTGTGTGTAGTAGTGAGACGCTTTTCCGCAGCAACACGGCAGGCGTCTCCGTGTTTCCATCGTCTTCTTTCGACGTCGGGTCAACTTTTGCGTGTACGGCCGTACCAAACGTAAGTGGAACTGTCGCGTCGTCATCTTCCTTGTGGTCACCATCGTCATCTACGGGCAAAACCAATTCGGCAACACTAATGTTGGCAATATTGCTGATCAGATTCACATACACTTCGAATTGTTGCTCCTGGTCACTGTACACCTTAGCATTAGCACCACGTCTCAGCATACTCTTGTGTATTGAAGTAAACGAATCGGGTCTCCGTCCGTGGCACGGGTAATCGTACATTTCGCCTATATATATGCATTCGTACTGTCGAGATAATCCGTGCACACGAGATGTCGCTGTGTTTGACACGCAGATAAGAGGATTCCATCGTGAAAAGATCAAGCTCAAGTCGAAAGCCATAAAATTCTATAGGTGTAGATATATAAGCGACACGACGAATCAATCAATACATTCAATGGAAGTACCTTGGAAAATGTGCAACGCATTACGTTTGACCACAGAGTTCGAAATCTACAGCTGGAACCAGAGACATTTCTATAGGAAGAACGACATTGTTTACTTCACAGGAAAGTCGGAGATCGACGCTGAAGGCACGCAAATGATGCATGTGTGCTTTTGGGAGAAGCACTGTACGAAGTCTTCCGACATTCCGCGGGAGTTCTGGGTAATTGCAGACTGGTTAGAACGTGCAGCTGACGTGGAAGATAGAGAAGTTTGCAATTTCCGTATCAAGGCCAATTTTAATGATAATACCAAAAAACGTCTTGCGCTGGCCAACAAGAAGCAGGACGAAACGTAGTGTTGGAAAAATCAACTTATTGTCCATATGCGCTCTGTAATGCCACTCTGCTTGGTGGCAATGGCGGTGTATTACCATGTGTGGCCAGCTGCGGTGCCTGCTGAAGCTGTGTTTGTGTTGCGTAGGTGGAGATTTGTGGTGATGCACCGTCGGATTGCATAAGTCGACCTGGATTCTGATGATTGATTGTGTTTGGTGGATCAAATACACCAGCACCCATGGACGATTCCATTATCATTCTGGAGCGCCACTTGCTGAAGGCCGAGTCGTTTTCAACGTTGCCATCCTCCGTGTCCTGTTCATTATCTACGTTCCAGCTCTGGTTGTCGAGCGTTTCTAGAATATCGTGGCCCTTGGTCACATTGTTTGTGATCTGATCAAACGCCTCCACCAAACTTTCGTGTTGGCTGTCGTCGATTAAACCTTCTTCTTGCACCATTTTGTGTTGCTTGACGGTGTACTGGATGATTTTGTTGATGTTTTGGATGTATCCCTTTTTTTCTAGTCCATTTAGAGTGAACAACAGGATATTCTCGGACTTTGAAAGAGCTTTTTTCTGAAGCTCAACGAGGCGCATCTTGTTAAAATCATCCTTTTGTTGTGATTCGCTTGCTCTCTCTCGAAAACTAGATTCAGCCTGAATACGTAGTGTCTCAAACTTTGCTTCGTATTCCTGGATTTCCATTTGTATTCGGAACAGGCTCTCGTGCAAACGCGCCATCGTGCGCATGCGATGCATGTTCTCATTCCGCGAGACTCCCCAATAATTTGATCCCAAGGTTTCACGTTCGATCGACGCGCGGATCACCGAAAATTGCACGCTTTCAAGACACTGTTGTGCGGATTTTGAAATTCGCCGCACAATATTCATTCGGTCGTTGGATTCGCACTGGTCATGCAACACTATATACTTTTAATCTCGATGTTATGTACTACATTGCATCCGTATGCCTTTGTCGCGAGTTTGTCGTCATAACTCACGAGACTCACAGATTGGCACAGGGACACACAACACACACCGAACCGATACATATGCAACACCAACATACGTCAAGTTTCTATCTTCATTACAACGAAAATATATTTATTGCATCCATCCCATGTGTTCCCACACAAACATCACATCTCGTTATTTATTGCACAGAAAACTGAATTTTGTGTGCATCCGACAAGGTATCCCTTTGATGTGGGGTAGACATTTTACACCAACTCTAGACTACATCCTTGACTTTGCCTTTTGCAGGTCATATGACATTTTCACCAAGGCTGCCTTTTGCATGTCATACGTCATTTTCACCAAGGCGCTCTTGCACTCTAACAATTCCGCTTGATTCAGTTGGAATTCCTTTTGCATTTCCGAGATGACAAGCTTGAATCTCTGTATCTTGTCGTGGCGATCGATGCTCTGTTCCTGCATCATCTTGCGATATTTGACCAAGCCACCGCCAATGCACGCTCCTGCATCCGCGTGCGACTCGTCAAAAATATCGAGGTCCTCCTGGCAATACTGATCCATATCTTCAAGGAAGTCGCTGATGACAAACTCTCGTGTCATATTTTTGACGCGCAGCCTGCACAGCTACAAGATGTATAATCTCCGAGCTAGAATGCGTCGAATCTTATCTTGAATTGGCAAAATTTTGCCCAAAATAGAGTATTTTCACGATGGTATACATGTCTGACAAATTAGACTTACATCGAAAATGTTTACAACGTTCTGACCTCATTCGTCACGTCATATATATATGCAGTTTGTTTTTGATGTCTGGTTGTGTCTATTTCGTCGAATTGTCATGCACGATGCCAGTACTCGAGGGGAAGCCAGACGCAGAACACCCCTCTTCAATTACGCATACATCGGTATATTCCTATTGCAATTTTTTGTTCTCGTGGCTTGTGGATCGTACATTAATACTGCGATTGTATGTGTCTCCTGGACAATTCTTCTGGTTTCGGGGCAGGAGCAAAACATCATTATTTGCGTCCTCTGTGCGATCTCCGTGGTGTTGCAGACATACGCTCTGAGCATTAATTCACAGCGCGTTTTACTCCTCAATCCATCTCGGCAACGCGCATGTGACACCATTGGTGTCAGTAATATTGAGAGTCTGTATCGCTCCAACAACATCTTCAAAACATGCAATACCGATGCCTTTGTACCCTTTCTTCCAGCATCCCACTATCAATTAGAAAGAGACTCGGCGGTCAAACTCATGCACGGTCACAACAGGAGCGGTACACTTGGACCATTGTATCTGGCAGCCTGCGGAACTCTGGGATTACAGTGTTATCGTTGGAAAATTCGTATTGAGGGATTCGGAACGCATGCATTCGTTCCCTGCTGGCCCCTCGTTCGCAATATTCACGTCGTGAACGCGAGTGCGGTGATCATGCTGCAACACAACACTAATAAACGTATACCGTTGTATACAAGTAATATTCCAATGCCGCGGGATGTTCACGCAGTCGCCGGTGACGCAGCATTTGTGCGCCTCAGCTCTCAGATACAAATTCCCCTACCCCTTAACGACACACTGGTCATGGCACAGCAGTCGATAGACTCTTTGGCACAAAATCCCGATCCCGAAACCGTTTTTGTTGTGATACCGAAAAATAAAGATCAGACAACATCTATGCACTTGAGTATTGGGGCGTACTGTGACGTAGATGAGGACGATACTGGCGTAGACGAATTTTTCCACTCGGGAGTTACACATTTGGCAGCCGTTGCAACACCAACACTGTACACTGTGTACAGTGCGTTCTCCGAATGTGGTCCCGGAGGAAGTTCGGCTTGTAATTCGCGATTATTGACGTCCTTTGCTGTGTATGTCTGCAACATTGCACTGTGCCTTTCGTGTGTCTTGCTCACCCACGGATGTACAAGTCACAACGCCCATGAGTATAGCGTGGTTTTCGTTTTCTCCTTTGTTCTCGCGGTCGTGACTTTCAACTGGGTCGCCATTGTCTGCATTTATTCGGTGCATCCTGCCAGCATGCATGGCGGTATGTTGCATCTTTCTCGATGGCAACGGGTATCTTGTCACGTGCTGCATGGTGTGCAGTTCTTCTTTTTGACCGCTGAAATTATACGGAACCAATTCGGCAACAACACGCGATTTATGTTGGTGAGAATGCACGAATATAGTACACCGTGGTCGATTCTGATACCCTTCACGGTTTTGGACAGCAATATATACATCGAAAACTGTGCATTGTATTTGTGTAGTAGCGTTTTCATCGCATATCACCTGTATTTTAAATGTGCCTGTAAATAAAAGAAAAATCTGTATACTACGTGTGTGGTGCAGTGTATTCCGGCTCGTAATCATGCAGTGTCGTACAAAGGTATATAAGAAAGATCAACTTACGCTTTACATCATCACAAATGGAAACTGGACCAGGCAATGACGCAGACAAATCGTTGAAGCGGCATTCCACACGTAGTTCTTCTAAGGGTAAAGAGTTGCCGCAAAGTGATGAAGGTGACTCATCGGAACCTGACCTGTTATCGATTTCGACCACAAAAATCGCCACTACAGTCGAGGGCTTATCATCGGCCATGTTGCGCCGAGCAGAGTGGGTACGACAGCATCACAATCACATTGGGCAACCTGGAAATACGCCGCGAGTGGGAAGTCGTGTGTGGGTTGAATATAATAACAGCAGCCGATCGCGGAACGCTCATATGCATCCAGCTACAATATCTCATGTCAGACTCGGTGCTTACAATAATACTGTAGAAACAGTCACTGTGGTGTATTGGGACGGGGACACTCGAAACACACATCGTAATTTAAATCAGGTTTTCTTTCGTGATGAAATCGCGCCGGGCGACGTTCTTGAACCTAATGAGCAATTTGACTTGGTGTTTGATGATACAACGGAGGAACGACGATTTCAAACGTTTATTCGTCTTGCCCTACAAGATCAGGAGCACATTGGAGATGATGACATGGAAAAAGCTGTTTTACACGCGACAATTGAAGAAGGTCTCGCGTGGGAAGACAGGCTTTCGCGGGCCCGTGAAATGAGATTGATGGCGGTTGAAAGTGCAAGAAGCAGCAACCTTTCGGGATCGCCAGTTGGTGCGTTGTCGAGATCACCGGGTGTTTCTGAATCTCGATTGTTCAATGAGAAGCTTCCACGATCGTCAAGGGACGGTAGACCCTTTGCGTCAAGAAGCAATGGTGCCAGTGTATTGAGAGATGATATGTTCGGATTATCAGAAGCTGATATACTACGGTTGTTAAGAAGTGATTTGTCCATGTCGTCCACGGGTGGTGGTGCTTCCGGAAGAGGTGGTCGTGCTTCTGGAAGTGGTGCGGGTGCATCTAGAAGTGGTGCGGGTTCTTCTGGAAGCGGTGCGGGTGCTTCTGGAAGTGGTGCGGGTGCTTCCAGAAGTGGCATTGGTGCTTCCGGAAGTGGTGGTGCTTCCGGAAGTGTTGGTATTGCGTCCGGAAGTGATGGTGTTGCGTCCAGAAGTGGTGGAGGTGCTTCTGGAAGTGGTGGAGGTGCTTCTGGAAGTGGTGGAGGTGCTTCCGGAAGTGGTCGTGGTGCGTCCGGAAGTGGTGGCGTTTCCGGAAGTGATGGTGCCTCCGGAAACGGCAATGATGCTTCCAGACGCAAAAACGGTTCTTTTCCAAAAGACTCAGAGTCGGACGCTGTCGCAGCTCGTGACACTCAAATTGCCAGAGATGTCCTCCTCTCTCAATCTATCTATGCCGATTTTCTGCCACTTATAGATGGTACTGTAAATCCTTACACGATTTTGGGGATAGTATCGGGTGATTCGTACGATGAAGACTATAATCGACATCATGCTCTAGAGCGACATGCAGTGTTACGTGCGAGATTTTTGTCGCGCAATCGTGGTGTACGTGGTCGTGGCGTAGGTAATAGTATTTCGCGTATTTCACGCGGTTCTCGTTCACCTTCGCGAGGTCGTGGATCGCATCCACGCGGTTCTCGTTCACCTTCGCGAGGTCGTGGATCGCATCCACGCGGTTCTCGTTCACCTTCGCG
>Ga0136586_1000175_pt1 | contig 16813 bp, 26 predicted proteins | sample AntRauMFilla1562_FD_104926 | JGI IMG/M metagenome (GOLD analysis project Ga0136586, IMG submission 104926) | Saline lake microbial communities from Rauer Islands, Antarctica - Metagenome Filla 1 #562 | ecosystem: Environmental > Aquatic > Non-marine Saline and Alkaline > Saline | place... | reverse complement strand
GTGAGCAGCTCGCCGATGACTCAGGCATCCCGCACCTTGGCCACGCGCTTGCATGTATCAACATCCTGATCGACGCTGAGACGTGCGGGAAGCTGACCGACGACCGGCCCCCAGCCTTGCCGGACGGCTGGCTGGAGCGGTGGCGTGAGCTGCACGCGGAATTGACGGAGCACGGCAAGCGCGTGAGCGCAGAGCCTTTCACACAGGAGAACACCTAATGCGTATCAGCGACAACGGCATCGCGCTCATCAAGGCCCACGAGGGTCTCCGGTTGCACGCCTACGACGATTTACGACCACACGGTGTTCTCACGCAAGCGTCGCACATCGAAGGCACCGTGACCATCGGCTATGGCCATACCAAGACGGCCGAGGTCGGCATGGTGATCTCGCGGGGTGAGGCGGAGCTCCTGCTCCGCGATGACGTGCGCCACTTCGAGACCGGCCTGAACAAGCTCATCGCGGAGTGTAAGGTCGAGAGCCTGGGCCAGCACCAGTACGACGCGCTGATCTCGTTCGCCTACAACGTGGGGCTCAACGCGCTCGTCGACTCAACGCTTTGGGCCAAGCTGCTTCAGGGCCGCTACTCCGAGGCCGCTGAGGAGTTTCTCCGTTGGCGCTACTCGAAGGGGCGCGAGCTGCCCGGCCTGGTGAAGCGGCGCATGGACGAGCGCAGCATGTTCCTGGGCTTCAAGCCCGAGCGTACGACGTGAGCGACGACGACATCACGATACCAGATGTCAAGGAGGGCTCCAGCATCTCCCAGGTGGGGCGCTGGGTTCTCATGCTCTCGCACCTCTACTACGACCGTGGCGTCTCCCTGGTGGACGACGCGACCTACGATGAGATGTGCCGCCAGGTTGCCGAGCACTTCGACAACCTCACAGAGCACCTCCAGGTACAGCTCGGCTCGGCCGAGGAGATCGCCGCGACAGGCATGGGCGTCCTGCTCAGCCGCCAAGCTATCGGCGGCGCGGAGAGCCTCGCGCACGAGCTGGGTGAGACGCTGCCGCCCTACGAATTCAAAGCGAAGTATGAGTGCGCGTGCTGCCCGGCGCAGTTGGCCCCGATCCGGGGCTAGTCCACGACGTAGAAGCCGACACGCGGGTTCTTGAGCCAGCCGTCACAGTCCTCGGGGGCTTCGACGAACCGGCCGGCGAACACGCGCTCAGTCTGCCCGGTCGCGAACGCAGGGTAGACGTAGCGGCCCTTGGGGTCGGAGCTGGGGCGCAGGTGCACCTCGACGATCTTCCCGCCGACCATCTCGACATTGATGTCGCCGTCGAACTGCTGGCGCAGGCCATCGAGCTTGTAGATGTTGATCGGCAGCTCAGGCTCGTCGATGCGTCGCCACGCCGCCGGCCGGCCAGGCTCGCCGCCCACGGCCTCCTCAGCGCGCAGGATCGACCAGTGCTTGCCGGGGCGTAGATCTATGCTCACGCGCTCGCCGTCGAACGCCTCGCACCAGAAGTCCCCAGGCCGGCCGGGGCAGTCGCCCTTGACGCTCTTGTGGAAGGTCACGCCGAGGCCCATGCCCCGGAGATTGTAGATCGGCCGCGTGATGTAGTTGCCCGGCGTCGTGATCGGCACGCCGGCCGGCGCAGCCATGTAACACAGGTGCAGGGCCAGCTCCAGTTTGTTGAACCACATGCGGAACTGCGGGAAGGCGTCCCACGCTTCGTAGTCTTCACGAAGCATCGCGGCGTTCCTCTAGCCATGCGCGCAGGGCGGCTTTGTCGGCGCGCTCACAGCGCACCAGGTTGGCCTGGCGGCGCAGCTCGCTCCCCAGGTCGCGCTCTTGGCGCGCGATCTCACAGTCGTCGAGGTATTCTTCGGGGGGATACACCGGCACTTCGCGCTCGATGACGATCCGGCCCGGCTCCACCAGGTCAGGGGAGGTCCCGCAGGATGCTATCAGGCAACCCATAGCCAAGACACTGATCGAGCGTGACATCTGCCTGCCTCTCAATAACGATTGTCTCGCCAAGCTGCACGTCGGCCGCTTGGTTGTCGGCGCGATCGGCCTCGCGCTGCTCAGCGGCGGCCTCACGAGCCTGGCGCTCTTTGCGCGCCGCGGCCTGAGCTTCGGCGAGCAGTATCACCAGGCGGTCCACGTTGCCGGCCTCGGTCGCCGTGGCGATATGGGCGGCGGTCACGTCCTTCTCAAGGCGCTCGACTTCGGCGCGCAGGAACATGACTGTCACCCATGTGGCCACACCGGCCAGGCCCAGGAGGATCAGCGGCAAGCGTTTGCCTGCGAAAGCGAGCAGAGCCGTCATCTGCGCTTCACGAGATGTGTGAGGGAGCCTACAGAGGCCGCCACACGGGCGAACGGGTTGTCCCCGCCTGTGAGCCGGGCACCCGCGGCACCGCTCAGGATGAGCCCGACAATGCCCCAGACGGTCGTCTGGTACGCCTCGCCCGCCTGATCTGCGGGGACGCGCGACACGAGCGCATGTCCGGCATAGACGAGGAAGCCCACACCCAGGAGGAACGCGACGCCAACGCTGGCGGACACGAACGGATGCATTGTCTTAACGGCGGACTGGTCGGAACCTGGCTCTATCACCCTTGTCTCCACATATGAAATCGCCGGGAGCTTACACTCCCGGCGATCATGTGTCTAGGCTTCGTTAAAGTCTAGCCTTTGAGGTACTCCTCGAACGCCTTGGCGGCCTTAACCGCTTCGGCGGCGGAGCGCAGGCCGAGTTTCTCAGCGAATTGCGCCGACAGCTCCAGAGCACGCTCGCGGCGATACTCAGGAGCATCGGCCCACGTAAGCCGGCGCAGGACAGCCTCATCGGACGGGGGCTCGTCATCGTCCTCGGGCGCTTCCTCGGGCTCCGGGGCAGGCTTCTTGGCCGGAGCGCGGCGGAGCGGCGGCTTAGGAGCTTCCTCCTCGCCGTCATCATCTTCCTCCTCGTCTTCCTCGATCCGATCCCTGACGGCCTTCGAGAACCCACGGCGCGGCGTGGGGGCTTCCTCGTCGTCGTCGTCGTCGTCGTCGTCGTCGTCGTCCTCGCCGGGCTTACGGCCCCAGCCCCTCTTCTTCGGCGCGGTCGTCTCCTCGGTTTCTTCGACCTCGGCCTTCCGGCGCAGCTTCTTCACAGTCATGTCATCGTCTCCTTGTTCGATGTTCAACTCAGTCCTCAGAGCTTGCAAGAACCGTGCCTGAGTAACGGCTTTCCCTTCGACTTGCTCTTTCGACAGCTCATCGACGGTATCCTTCACGACTAGCGCGTGGTTGATGACCCTAGCCCGCTTGTTCCCCTGGCGCAAGATGCGTTTTAGGAACTGTTCATAAAGTTCCAGGTCGATTGTGACCGAGAACCAGCACACATGCCCCGCGCTTGACTTCTGGAAGTTTAGCCCGTGGCCGGCGCTGGCCGGGTGCGCGAACAGCATCTGGATCTCGCCGGCGTTCCAACGCTCCTCAATGTCCTGGGCCTGTTTGTCGGACGCGCCGGCGAGGTACGGCGTGTCAGGGAACCGCTCCAGCAGGCGCGCCAGGTCGTGCTGGAACTCGTAGCCCACAAGGAGCTGCTGGCCCTGCAATTCATCGCGCAGCTCCTCCAGCGCGTCGAGCTTGAGGTCGTGGAGCTTGATGAACTCCCGCTTCCCGTCGCGCTCGATGTAGACCGCGCCGTTGGCCATCTGCTTGAGCTTCGAGTGAATGCCGCCACTGTTCTCGGCCGTGACCGTGATGCCCTGCTCCTCCAGCTCGACGGTCATCTCCCGTTTCAGCTCGCGGTAGAGCTTGAGCTGGGCCGGCGTCAGCGCGATCATGCGAGGATCGGGCACTAGCTCGGGCAGCTCCAGCCAGTCCTCGGCGCTCATGCGCAGCACATACGGCCGTAGCAGCTCCTCGATCTTCTCGCCGGCACCCTTGCGCAGCGCGAAGTCGAAGCCGGTGTAGCCGGCGTCGAAGAACCGATCACGGAACCGGGTGATGTAGGCGCCGAGCGCGCGGCCCTCGTCAAGGATCATGATCTGGCCGAACAGGTCCATGTAGCCGTTCGGGATCGGCGTGCCGGTCAGGCCCCAGCGGCGCGATGACTTCCATGCGTACTCGCGGAATTTCTTATGGCGCTGGGCCTGGGAGTTCTTGAACTTGGTCAGCTCGTCGATGCAGAGCGTGTCGAAGGGCCAGCGACGGCGACCGAAGCCGAACTGCTTGGTCAGCCAGGGGATGCCCTCGGGGTTGACGAGGTAGATGTCTGCATCGGCCTCCAGCGCCGCGGCCTTCTGCTTCGGCGTGCCGTGCACGAGCGAGAACCGCAGGTGCCGGAACTGCGTCCACTCCTGGCCCTCCTGCCGCCACACGAGCTGGCAGACGCGCAGCGGCGCGACGACGAGCATCTTGCGCGCCACACCCTTCTCCTGGAGACGCCGGAACGCCTCCAGCGAGATCGAGGTCTTACCCAGGCCGGGATCGAAGAACAGCGCGGCGACCGGGTTCTCGACCAGGTGCTCGACGCCCTTCTCCTGGTAGAGGTGCGGAACCCAGAGCTTGTGCGACTTAGGGGCTGGCCGCGTCTTCTTCACGGAGCCGCTGGATGTGCTGCGTTGCTTCGTCAACATCGTCGAATACCTCCACCCTGTACCCATTATTGCGCAGCCAGTTGATCTTCTCCTGCTGCTTTGCCGTAGGCTTCTTTCCTGGAGCCTTGAACTCGATGAACAGCGGCCGGCCGCCCCGGAGCAGGATCATCGTATCCGGCCACCCGACCGGGAGACCCTGGCGGAACACCAGGCGGATGTATCCGATCATGCGCTTCTTGCACCAGTCGAGCACGTTGCCCTGGATTTTGCCCTCGGGAGTCTTAGACATCATGGCCCCCTAACCGCCTCTAGATCTACAGCACGTTTTTGCGGATTTAATATTTGCATGGGCCACCTTTGGCGCGCTGATGCGGGCACCAGTCACAGAACCGATTCGGCTTGGGGGCGAACGTCGTGTCGTTGAACATGGGCTCGACGCGCGCCTCCCACTCATCCTTGCGCTGGCGCTGGCCCTTCTTCGGGAAGGAGGCTTCCTCCTCCTCGCCACTGTCCATGTACCAGAGGCGCGTGTCCACCTCGCGGACCTCGGGATACCGGGCGAAGGTCGCGGTGCCGAACAGGTCCATCTGCTCGATGTTGTCGCCCCACTTCTTGCCCGACTTCACGTCGATGATGAGACTCGTGTTGTCGGGATAGATCAGCGCCACGTCGGGGATGACGCGCAGCCAGGTATCCTTCGCGAACCAACCAGTCGGCTGCCAGTTATCGGTGAAGCCCCACTGCTGCTCGACCATGGGCTCCATCTCGCGCAGCTCAGTAAGCAACGCGCCAAACTCCAACAGCGTTGGAGCAGGCAGCATCTCCTCACGCTTGAGGAAGTTTTCCGCCTGCTTGTGGATGTCGATGCCACGTTGCATGGCCGCCGACTTCTCGACAGGCACCTTGTCGATCTTTTCGAGCTTGTACTTGAGGGGGCACTGCTCGTACAGCTTCAGAGCTGAGAAGCTCCACGCTTTGACGCCGTTACCCATCACGCACTCTCCATGAATATGAATTTCTTGTCTAACACATCCGGTTGCGCTTCGCACTGCGGACACACCACGCTAGCCTGATCGGCCAGCGGCGTAAGCTCCACGACCCTGTGCTTCGCGCCGCACTCGGGGCACGGCTGCTCTACGTAGTCGCCGTCGCTCACGCAGATCGTCAAGTCCGCCCAAGACGGCCCGACCCTACCCTCAGTGACCATGGGCACGTCCAGGTCCACATCCTCCATGCACCGCTGGAGAACACGCATCTGCTCTTCCCAGCAGTCCTCGGGGCATGTGATGTTGATCTCGTCGTAGACCGTGACCAGGAACCGGGTGCGCGGATCGCGATCCGGGTGATGATACCACGCGATCAGGCACTCCTTGGTCAAGTCGGCCGAGCTGCCCTGCACCAGATAGTTGATGAGCTTGTATGAGAAGTCGCGCCAACGGCCGTCGATCTTCTTCTTGGGCTCGGGGAAGTAGATGCGGCCGCCCCAGGTGCGGATCGGCTTGCCCGCGCGGACCAGACTCATGATCTGGTTGACCACATCTTTACGGCCCGGCAGCGCCTTGTCGTGAGCGTCGAGGAGTTGCTGCGCTTCATCGACCGTGACACGGAGCTGGCTCATCACGCTGCCCTTGCCGCCGCCATAGATGCGCAGGAATGTGACATTCTTAACCTTCGTGCGCTCGCGCTCCACGCCGGTCAGCTCCAGGATGATGTCCTTGAGCCAGCCGTGCGGGTCCAGGGCAGGGTTCTCGACGTAGGCCGCGAGCAGCGCGCCCTGCTCGAAGTGCGCGAACACGCGCACCTCCTGGCCGGAGAAGTCCCGGTGCAGGAAGACGTGGCCAGGGTCCGGCAGGATGTACTGGCGCACGAGGGGCAGCGGGTCGATGTCCATCCAGTCGGGATGCACGTAACCGTCTGTGCGACCCTCGAAGCTCTTGCTCAGGTTCAAGAAGTTAGGCTGCGAGGTCGAGGGCCGGCCCGTGCGCGTGCCCCCGCCGCTATCCCCGCCGCGCGTCTGGTGCCAGTTGGTCGAGATGTAGCCGCCGCACTGCCGGGCCTGAGCCAACCAAGGGCGCATGAACATCTTGAGGCAGGTGCTCAGCCGGTTGCGATAGCCGAACGCCTGAGCGACCTCCTGGTCCTGATACTTCTCCGGGGGGAGTTTGTCTTTGGCGACCGAGCGATACTGCTTCGGCACGTCCGCGGGCTCGACGTGCGGGTGCTCCCTGCGCCACTGCAAGCCCGTCTTTGTGAAATCCCAATCCTCGGGCTTGACGATGCTGCGCCGGTCGAACACGTCGGCCACGTCGCGGTCGTTGTCGAGGCTCAGGCCCGGAGATTTGAGTCTATCGCGCAGCCAGTCGTCAACGTGCTCAAGCACTTGGCCGTAATACTCTACGTCCGCGGCCAGTAGCTCGACGTCTACGCGCATCCCGTCGCGCTCGTTCTCCATGAGGATCGGCAGCAGCCGGCGCTCGCGGTTGTAGGCGCGCCACATCTTGCCCTGCTTCACGACGGCGCGCATGAACTCGAAGAGACCCAGCGTCCGCTCCACGTCGCCGACCGCGTACGCGCCCACGAGGTCACAGGGAGCCGTGAAGAGCCACATGCCGGGCTTGCCGGCTTTGCCATGTCGCCCGGTGACGCGCTTGCCGTACCGCTCGTAAATGTCGGCCCGGTGCGTCCAGAGCCACTCGGCGATCTCATCTCGCTCCTCGGGCGGCCAGTCCAGATAGTGCTCGGCCAGGTGCTTGAGGTCGATCTTGCGAGCGTGCGGGTCGATCAGATAGGCGAGGATCATCGTATCGTGCACAGCCTTCCACGGCAGATGGGCGAGGCCCATGCGCTCGTATGCGACGTGCAGGTCGAATTTGGCGTTGTGAAAGACGATCTCGGCGTTGCCGACCTCGGCCTCGGCCCATATGTCGCGCAGATGCGCCAGGGCATCTTCGCGCGTGCCGTTGTTCTCGCCGGTCTCGTGGCCCCAGCCGATATAGAACGCGGGGCGGCCGAGGCACTGGATAGCCACGCCGACCGGCTCCGGCGGAAACTCCGCGCGGTCTTCCGTGATCGGCTGCGTCTCAAAATCGACTGAGTAAATGCGCTTCACGACAGCCTCTCCTTGTGCGTCTCGTAGCGTTCCCGGCCGTCCCAAGAGCGGTGCGACCAGGTGCCTGCGTCGTCCATCTGCGGCTGGCACTGGCACTCCTCGGTGAGCAGGTGCTCGTAGAGATCGCCGTGGGGCAGGACGTGGATCTCCAGGTTGTCGTGCGAGAAGAGCGTGGCGATGTCCCAGCCATCGCCGAACCCGGAGTGCAGACGCAGCCCCAGAGTCTCCTCGTCCTGATAGATGTCGAGTTTCTTAACGATGACGGTCACGCTCCTCGTGGCGGTCGATCTCAGCAGCGTCGAGGCGCAGGTCGGCAAGGTCGAGCTGGGTGAACCGGCGCGTCTTGGCCTCGTTCTGGGAGGCCAGGGAGTGCGCGTTGACCTTGAGGTACAGCGCGCGTGCTTCCTGTATCTCCGCCTTCGTGCGCAGCAGGGGGATCCGATCCGTTATCCACCCTTCTATCTCTACCGCCTTGACAACCTCGATGGCTGAGTTGTGGCTTGCCAAATGTTCAGCTTCAGGTAGCGGCATTAACATGGCGTAGTCAAACGAGTCGACAAACGATATTGTTCCGGGGTTTGCCGGGTCTAGCTGAGCGGCAAATAAAGGGGTGTTTGCCCTTACCTGAGCACAAACGTAAAGATCGAATATAAACGGGTTGTTCAGCGGTAAATCAAACATTGCTCACTGCTTCCCCAGGCGCTTAGGCCTGAGGTTTGCCGGGCTATCCTCGCGCGGCGGCCTGTAGCTCTGAATGAGCGTCTCGCGGGCCTCAGCGTTGCGCTCGACAATGGCCTCGGCCACATGGTCGGGCACCACGTCGATCAGCTCGAAGTGAACCTCGAACTGGTTGCCCGAGCTGCGCTCGATGTAAATGCGCGTGAACACGCCGTAGGGCGGGCGGCCGGGCTTCTTCGAGATCGCCTGGACGTACTTCGACCAGAATTTGACGGACGTGACGGGAAGCTTGAGGTACGCCATGTCGGACTCAGTAAAGTCCTTCTCGTCGTCGAACAGCTCCAGGTCCCACTCCTTCTCCTTCTTGTTCCAGGCGTAGGTGCCTGCGGGGATGACGGCCAGGCGACGCCGTTGCTGGCACGCCTTGCCCCGGCCCGTGTCGCTCGAGCCCCACTCATTCATCGGGCAGGAGGCGCAGTCGTCGGCCTGTGGCTCGAACCAATTCTGCTCAGGGTCGGCCTGCTCCATAAGCTCGACGGCGGGCTCCATCTTTTTCTCGCTCTCGCCGAAGGCATAGCACTTCGGAGGCTCAGACCGATCCGGGTCGTAGCGGCCAGCGTAGAAGGTGTGCTCGCGGACAGCGTGCGTTACGATCACGCACATCTGATTACCCTCCAGCTCCTCCGCGCCGAACTTGAGGATGCCGCCAGATGTCGAGATCATCTGACCGCCGGAATGCTGTTCCTCGCTGGCGTATTCGTCGGCCTTCTGCTCCCAGAAGTCCTTCGGGACTATGTTGCTCATAACTGCCTCCTAGCTGATCTTTGTGAGTGAGATGGTCGGGATATGGATACGCTCCACACCCGGCGGCGCGTCGTCTGCGTCGATCATATCCATGACCGCTTTGTCAGACAGCCGACGCTGGAGCAGGTCGAAGCGCCCCGTCTCCTGGATGTAGGCGTGGATCGCCTCCCAATCGTTCGGCTTCGGCTTGTCTTTCGATTTGATCTGGACGCGATAGCGTAGGCCAGCCGCGCCCGTGTCGTCTGACTTCGAGAGGTTCGCGATGAGGTGCTCCTCGATCTCGCGCTCGCGCTGCCGGATGACATCGACTTCCTTGTCCATGTCGAGGCGCAGTTGCTTGACCTCGTGGAGCAGATCGGCGCAGCGGCCCATCGACTCGGGCAATTCACTTCCAGGCTTGAAACGGGACATCACACCCTCCTATTCTTTTCCAGCGCCGCCGCACTTCGGACAGTGCAGACGCTGCCATCCACCAGACCGCACGTAGCCTTTGCCGTCGCACTGGTCACAAAACGCCTCCTCGTCGCCGAGGCCGGCCTCCAGGTGCCTCGCGAGCGCGTTCCTGGCGGCCTTGACGCGCGCGATAGTCTCAGGGGCCGTGGCCGCGTCGCCGCCCATGTCGGGGTGCGCCGCGCTCATGAGGCCTGCGGCCTTCGTGCGCAGCTTCTCAGGGCCAAGCTCGCGGGCTTCGGCCTGAGTCACTCCAAGGACGCGGCAGGCGATTGACGGGTGCATATACTTGCTCAAGCGGCCTCCTGTGTTATCCGGCACCATGCCGGTCCGTTTATACTTTGTCAACCTTTTTTACGAAGCTGAGCGTAACTCTTGACGCCGCGCATCTGCCGGTCAAATTCGTTCTGCGACATCTCCTCAGGCACCTCATCCATGTGCGAGACCACGAAGTAATAATCCCTGGAGCCCTTCCACATATGGCCGCCGATGTGATCGGGGTTGCGGATGTACCAGATGCCGACGTCCATAAGCTCTTGGGCGAGCCTGTTGGCTGGCGTCTGCCGGAGCTTGGCGTTATGCAAGGTGAAGGCCAGGTGCGGGAAGATCATGGCCAGCTCGCGCGCGTTGTAGAACGGGCGCACCGGCATGACGTTGACCGACGCGCGGACCTCTGAGGCCTGGGTGGCCAGTGCGCCGTTGCCGATGCCGCTCTCGTTCGCGTAGGCCCACATCATCGCCTGGTCCAGCCATTGCAGGATGAGGCTCTCGTTGCCGCTTTCCTTCATGCGCTCAGCGATCTCCTGGACCTCGGACAGCGAGAACAGATAAGCCCGGCGCTTCTCATCAGTGACGGGCGCACGCGCCGGAGGCCGCCAGCCCTGGAGGTCGTACTCCTGGAGATAATTGAGCACCTTCTTCGCGCCATTCTCCTTGTGCAGCCAGTCGAAGTACCGGGCGTAGAAGTCGGCGCTCTTGGCCCGGCGGATGTCGATCACAAAGAAGCGCCGGTCGTCGTGCTCGAACTGCGCCACGCTCCGGTCGTTCGATGTCAAGATGTAAAAGCCGGGGTTCTGCACGTCCTTGAACACCCTGAATTTGACGTTAAGAAGCTGCGTCGGCTCTGAAATCAAGCTCTTGAGCTTGTCCCGGCCCTTCCGCATGTGCTCGCTCTGCGCCTCGTCGATCACCAGGACAAGGCCCTGCTCCACGTAGTCGTTGTAGTCGGACAGAAGGACGTTCGATCCGATCAGTTGGCCGTAAGGCGCGACGGCCTGCGCGATGGTGTAGGCCCATGCCGACTTGCCCGAGCCGCCATAGCCGACCAGGACGGGGCAGAGCGGTATCTTCTCGGCGGGGTTCTGAACCTTGTAGGCGATGACGTTGAACAGAAACTCCCGGTTCTCAGCAGACAGGTGGCCGCAGATATGGTCATGCAGCTCCAGGAACAGAGAGACGTCGCCCTCCTCTCCGTACAGTCCTTTGAAGATATTCAAGCAGCGCAGCCCGTCCTTTGTGACAACCGGGTCCTGCGTGGAAGGATCAAACACCAGATCAGAATAACGCAGCGCGTGCTCGTGCGATAGCCAAGATTGAGCCACGCTCACCTTCTTTGTGCCGTTGCCCTTCTGCATGGGGACTTCGATCTTCTTTGTTGAATAGTGTGAGCCAGACAGAAGAGATGTTTTCTGGAACAGGTGGCCCGACTTAAACTCATACACCCGCTCTTCTTTGTCGATCCAGCAAATGTCTTTGTTCATCTCCAGGACCATGCTATCGGCCTTGCGCAGTTGGCGTGAGCCGCGCAGCGCGTCGTGCCAGGCCGACTTGCCCGAGGCCACAAGGAGGTCGTCTATCCCCTGCTTGTCGCCGTCCTCGGTCGGGTCCAGCCGCGTCAGAAACACGTTGGCCCTGCGGTCCATGGATAGCTTCTGCGCGAGGCGGGCCTCGGCGGCCTGGATGTTGGGGTTCTCCGCCGCGTCTGAATCGTAATTCAGATATACGTTTCGCTTGGCCCAGATGAAGCGCCGGAGCGCCTCCAGCAGCTCGCCCTCCTCGATGAAATTATAGACTCCGCCCAGACCCACAGTTGGCACACCGGCCAGACACCCGGCCAGGGCCTTTTTCTCGCCCTCTGTGATGACGATCTCTTGCTTCGGGTCCGCCGCTACCTCTACCCAATCGAACAGCTCAGTGACCGGAAAATAGGGCAGTACGGGCGAGCTGCGTGGCTGGCCGTAGCGTTGGCGCTTCTTCTTGGTAAAACTCTTGGCCTGAGTTGGCGAGAGCAGATAACGCACGCGCGCGAAGTCCAGCGTCTTGCCGCCGCGCTCGAAGTCGAACAGGGCGATGTCGCCGTCCTCATCCTCATACCACGGATCATAGTAGGGGATCACGAGCGCAGGCAGCGGGTCGAACTCAGGGAACACCCTGCTCGCGTCTTTGACGGAGTATATACCGGCCTCGTCTGCGTCTTCCGGTGAGATACCGGAGCGCGCGAGGTCTTTCATCGCCAGTTTTGATAGAGCCACATTTTCCACCTACACCCAGAAAGGCCGGACAGGGTGCGCCCCGCTTAGCCCTCTCGTCAATCCACTACGTCTAGTCGTCAAGCAGAGGCGCAGGCACCAGCCCTAGCCCTCCGCTTCTTCCTCAACCACGCGGGACACGAGGGTTTGCGCCAGATGCGGCACGCCGTCCGCCACGTAGGCGACGCGCAGCGTGGTCTCGCCGTTGCTCCTGGAAAGCATGGTGCGCAGCGAAGAGTGCTTCTTGACGATCTCGCGCACCGCTGCGGAGTCGCTCAGCGTCTCACCCTCGTGCACCTCCTGGATCGCCTCAGCGACGCGCTGGAATATGCCGTTATGCGACCGGACCCGCTCAACGTCAGACTCGGCCAACAGGATCGCCTCGTTAGGGCCGCCGGACACGTCCCAGAAACGCATATGAATATCGAACACAGCGGTGCGCCCGTCGCCCTGGCCGGCGCCCAGCCTGCCCTCCAGAAGCGCGCGAAAGCGCGGCTTGAGGTGCGCCATAACCGTGGCGATTGTCGGACCGTTCGTCTCCGCCGCAATCTCGTGCCAGTGGCCTTGAATAAGGGCCTCAGCGTGCGCATTGAGCGCCGCCTCCTTTTCAGCGTGATTGTCCATCATGATACTCCTCTGTTCTAAGCTTGCGCTCGACGTTCTTAAGTGGGCGCACATATTTTCGCGGCGCGGCAGGATAACATGCGCGCGCGTGGGCGTGGGTAAGGTCCGTCATAGGCACAATCTCCTCTACTGGTCGTAGCCGTAGCCGTCGCCGTCGCCGTCGCCGTAGCCGTAGCCGCCGCCGCCGCCGTCGCCGTCGCCGTCGCCGTAGCCGTAGCCGTCGCCGTCGCCGTGGCCGTAGCCGTCGCCGTTGCCGTAGCCGTAGCCGCCGCCGTAGCCGTCGCCGTAGCGGATGCTGTAGCCGTAGCCGCCGCCGTAGCCTTCGCCGTCGCCGTCGCCGTCGCCGTCGCCGTCGCCGTCGCCTTCGCCGTCGCCGTCGCCGTAGCCTTCGCCGTAGCGGATACCGTGGCCGTGGCCGTAGCCTTCGCCGTAGTCTTCGCCGTAGCCGTCTAGGTGAAGCGCTTTCTTTACCACGACGCGCTCCGTTGAGCTTGCGAGCGCAGCAACGGCGCGGGCGGGCATGGCCGCCGCTACCCGGCCCTTCTCGTACTCCCGGAGAAGGGCCTTGCGAATGCCGCTCCTGCAACAGCCGCCGCGGATCAGGTCATCCACCGTGACTAGCCGATCCTGATCCATCACGAGACCCCCCACCTCTCCCAGGCCTCGGGCGTTACCGCGAACACCGCCGTTACGTCGTGCAGGACGGGGATGTCAGCGGGCGCGGATATCTTCGAATTACAGGTAGGACCCGTCTCGGCAAGCTGGAGCACGCCCTTCGTGGTGCCAAAGCGGATCGCCATGCGGGCCTTTTTCAGAGACAGTGTTGGCGCGGTCAGGTCAGCGTCCTCGGGCACGAGCCCGGCGAAGACGCCGCGATGCTTTGTGGTGACCATGACAGGCTTGAAGCCGGTGGGAATGGTGCTCATGAGAAGTCTCCTTTGTGCTAAGGTTATGTTAGGCATTGTTTGTGCTAAGGTTATGTTAGGCATTGTTTGTGTTAGGTCAAGCTTAATCTTGGCCGAGTCAGGCCAGATAGAGTCGCGCGTGGTGAGCTTGCACTCATGGTGTGCGCCCCACGATCCGCTGGCCATAACGCGCCACGAACTCTGGTAAGCCGTGCACGTGCACGAAGCCATCCAGCTCGGCGCAGGCGAGCCAGTCAGCAGCTACGCGCCAGTCAGAAAAGCGCGTGACGCCCCGAGCACCGTCCTCGTAGAAGACCTGGACCGCGTAGGGGTACAGGCTCGCCACGCGCGGCGACATATCGCGCACCAGATGAAACGAGCGCACAGGTGAGCGGCGCGCGTGGTCTATCAGGTCGCGCAGAGTGTTAGACCGGCGCAATACGTCGCCGTTTGGCGCGTAAAGTGTGAATCCCGTGTGTGACTCCGCAAGCATATCTCGACTCCTTTTTGTGTAACGCCGCAAGGGCGCGCCTATCCACCAGGGAAGTGTGCGCCTATGCGCCGTGCTAAAGGTGCATTGGCATTAGCACGCCGACGCGCGCGGGGTGTGCTGGATACTCTATTCGGATCGGCGCGAGCGCGTCATAAGCGATAAGGCGGATAAGCTCTTGCGGGTTGTCCGGTAGAGCGTCGAGCAGGTAATGGCCATTGACGCTTATGCTGGAGTCCCCCCACGTCTCGACAACATCAAACGAGGCCGAGGCCAAGTCGCCTATAGAAGCTTGCACCTCGCTGTTGACAGCAAGGACGAGCCGCGCGCTTTTGTCCGTCGCAACTTTGGTAAGGCGGCCAAGCTTGGTTTGCAGCGCCGCACCTGTCGCCGTAAATCCGAACGCTCCAGCCCGGTCCTTTGGGATCGCCCGCTCAAAGTCTGGGAAGGTCCCTTCTATCAGCCTTGAGGTATAAGTGTACCCGGACGCCTCAATCACGATGCGCTGCGGGTTCGAACGTCCACCGGCGAGGGAGACGCTATCCGCCTTGGTAAAATTGCGCCGTAAGAAAGCCACGCACGCGGGGGGCATGATCACACTGAAAGCGCTCAACGACTCGGGGCGCTCCATTTGTAACGTGACATGCCGCAGGCGATGGTCGTCCACCGCCACGACTCCAGCCCCGTCCTGGCGATAGTAGAGGCACGCGCCGTTCAGGTAATAGCGTGTCTCGTCGGTGGAGATACAGTTTTCCACAAAACCTAACGCCTCGCCAAAATCGTCTGGAAGGGTAAGTGCTTCTGTCACAGTTGCCGGTCCGAACCCCGCCCATTCCTCGGAGCGAGCGGCATCATGCGGCAGCGTGATCAACACGCCGCCCGCGTCGAGGGTGAGACTGTCACCCGCAAGGCCTAGCCTCACGTTGTTGCGCGCCCAGAGTCCCTGCAACGCCTTCTTGAGCGTCGATGGCAGGACATATTGTAAGCAGTCCGGCGCGTCTAGGTCAGCGCCAAGTACAATTTCGATACTCTGATCAAAATCACAGGCGGCGAGAGTGAAGCGTCCGCCTTTAACCTCGACTCGGATTGCGCCGTTGCCTTGGACAGCGCGTTTCGTGACGCATCGCGCCAGCTCTGAGACATGCTTGCGCAGTGCCCCTACATTAAAGCTTACAAGCTCCATGATATTCTCCTAAATTATTGCCGTATGGGCCGCCCTAGGGGCGCGCCGTGCGTTGTTTGTTATCAATTCCATATCGGGGACTCCTATGCGTTCAAGGCGTTGAATCGGATCGCGTCAAACTCAGGAGTCCACCGCTTGCGAGCCTCCAGAACATAGCCAAGGGACTCCAGCTCGCGGGCCAGCGGTGCGGACTCCTCCACAGTCGCGGGCCTTGTGTCGCGGCCATAGTCGCGGGACGCGGTAAAGGTCGCGGACCCTGTAGCCCTGCCCCCGTCGATTCCGTCGGGGTCAATTTTCCAAGCGGTGCGGGGGAATAGCTGGCGCAAGGTATACATTGCGGCCTCACTCGCCTTGTCACTATATCCCGTTTGCTCTCGACGTGTTGAACGATAATGGCCGCCCTCATATTCGGCCCCCGTTTTTCCGTTATCCCATGAAATGCGATAGTGACATGTTGGATTCCCGTAAACGTCGCGGCCCCAATCAAAACACTCAATCACGGCTGTGACGGGGGGATTCATGTCATAAGCCATTGGACTCGGTCCTTTTCGATAAAATGGGGCATTGTTACGACTCCCAGATCGCGGCGCGGTTCGCGAATTGTTTCGCCTTCCTGGTGTAGGCGTTGGCGCGCCTGTCGTCTCCCATGCGCGCGGCATGAGCGGCGCGGCGTTGCAGGGCGTCCGACTCGCGGCGAGCGGCGAGCATATGGGCGGCGCGCGCTTGCGCTTGTAGTTTTGTCATTGGATTGTCTCCAGGATGTTAGTGTCTCCACAGGTCCAAGTGTCAATTTCGCCCATAGCATTGTACCCGCGCGCGTGATCGCGTTGCGCGGTATTGACGGCGCGCCCATAGGCAAGGGGACAAGTGAAAAGCTCTACGACGAGTCCCCCGTCACCATAGGTCGCGACATAGTAGCGGGCCGGGATCTTGCGAAATTGCGGGGCGGCGCGCGCTTGTAGTTTTGTCATTGGCCTAGTCTCCTTTGGTCAACCGACGGCGCACGGCGCGCGCGGCTTGGTTGCCTGTCAGGGCGGCGAGCTCGGCGCGCCCCGTCCAAGCCGCGCGCTCGGTCTCAGGCGTGCGCGGCGTTGCTCGAATGAGGTGTGACATATCCATGGTTTAGTCTCCTTTCGGGGAGAGGCGCGCTATGGCGCGGCGCTCTGCGCGTAGGTCAGCGGCGAACTGCATCACCTCACGCCGGTCTAGTCCCGCTATAATGGACTTGGCGCTTGCCACGGGGTCAGCCTCGACGCGGGCCTTATAGGCGCCCGACTCTTGCACATCCCTCACATACAGGGCGATGAAATCGGCGCGGGCCTCGTCGAGAGTTTTCACGTTGTTTTTGCTCCTTGTGTGTCTGAACCTTGCAGCATGTCGCGCACCGAGTCAACCTACTTTCTCATTTTATGTAGACTTTTTTTGGATCGGGCAAGTACGTCAACGGAGGCGGAGCGCGTTGTTGACGTACTATATAGCCAGCTATGTAAATCCTTTTTTG